>Ga0256405_10001333_pt1 | contig 68110 bp, 61 predicted proteins | sample RumenRJG_02DNA_FD_189096 | JGI IMG/M metagenome (GOLD analysis project Ga0256405, IMG submission 189096) | Bovine rumen microbial communities from Lethbridge, Alberta, Canada - RJG_02 | ecosystem: Host-associated > Mammals > Digestive system > Stomach > Rumen | place: Canada: Alberta... | reverse complement strand
ACCGTACCTATGGCCAGGCCCTGAGCTTTACCTATGGCCAGCGGCTGGACCGGGAAAATGCCTGGTATATGGAGCCTCATGTGGGAGTGCAGTGGTCCCATGTAAATGGCTATAACTACCGCCTCAGTGACGGTTCGGATGTGGATATTGAGGGCACTACTTCCTTTGTGGGGAAGGTGGGTCTCAACGTGGGCCGGAAGCTGGGCAATAACAGTCATTTCTATCTGCGGGCTGATTTAATGCATGACTTTGCCGGGGGCGTACGGGCCACCATGACCAAGTACATGGTCAACACCTTGGAAAATGATTTCAAGGATACCTGGCTGGATCTGGCTCTGGGGTACCAGCGCCAGGCCGGGCCGATTGAGTGGCACGTGGAGGCCGGTCGTCTGGGCATTGGCAGCAATGCGGCCAGTGGCAACTGGGTACTCAATTTCGGTTTAAATTATAGGTTCTGATAACAACAAATCAGTGGCTGACCATTACCATGGCCAGCCACCTTTTTTATTGCCATGACTAACTCTTTAGGGCAGGGGATGGTCACCTATAGCACGAGTCCCGTCACGTAAAAAACTTTTACAATGAAACTCCATGAAATCAAGACGTAAGTCGCTGATTGAATGGCAAGTTTCATGTAAGGGCTGATGAAAGCCCGTATGCTTTCATCTTGCTTCCTTGCCCTTAACATATAGCGGAAAAATTAAAACTCACGACCTTCAGACATTAATTTTTCTCGCTAAAACAGGAGAACGGCAAGTAAACGATTTCTTAACGTGACGGGCTCTATCGCTATAGCCAACCATCCCCTGCCCATAGTGTATCGCCACAAAATATTGAGTTGACTCTATACTAATGGACCCGGGGGAAACTTTTCGCCTGGAAGAACGGAGTCCGTGCCGTAGGCTCAACATGGGCAGCAGTACATTATCCACTGGCATGTATCGACGACGGAGCTTTGCTCCTAGTACCCGGAGGGTGCCCTGTCGCATATGGAAGAGGCCGAAAATAAACGTGCATGTTGATTTGTGCCAGCAACACTTAATGAAATCAAGCATAATGCGCAGATTGAGTTTAGTGTTGTTCACTGGAAAGAAGGCAATGAGAAACGCCGCACTTTCGGACGGAGTGATGAAGCCGAAAAGGATTTCCCCGGGGCTAGGAGAAAAAATATTCGTGCTAGAGACGGCCGTCCCCTGCCCTCTGGTATGCTAATAGGTATATATTTTGCTTGTGGCAAAATTTGAACAACTGCGTTATGTCGATTCCTGTCTGTTGTCGACGAAACGCCCATAAGGAATATTTTGCTTGTGGCAAAATTTGAACAACTGCGTTATAATTATATAGTATTTATGTTCTAGACATGATGGTAAATAACTATGAACATTTTTTGGAGGTTCGTATGAAAATAGAGGGAATGAACAAAACAGATTGGCTTATGCTGGTGTTGATTACAGCGGTGTTGGTATTGACGGATTATAGCAATTTGGGGACATTGGATTATGTGTTTTTTGCCTGCGTGGCCGCCTGGATTATCATGCTGGGTATCCGTCTGTATGTTATCAATGTGAAGAATAAACAGTGAGGCTGGTGACGGATATGTTCAGAAAAGTTTATCAGGGCTTATTCGTGCTGGCTCTATTGTTTACCTTGCTGCTGTCCGGTTGTGGCCAGGTAGCCGGCAATACGGAAAAATCCAATAATAATTTCATTGAAGAACAATTGACCATCAAGGCCATTGATGTGGGACAGGGGGATGCCTATCTGATTAAGACCGGCGCCCAGGTGATATTGATTGATACCGGCGATGACAAATATCGGGACGGAGCCAAAAAGGGAGAGAATAATAACCGCCTGTTTGAGGCCTTGGACAATGAAGGGGTTACCCATATTAATAAGCTGATTTTGACCCATGCCCATGCGGATCATATTGGTTGCGCGGCCAAGGTCATGAAAAAATATAAGGTTGATGAGCTGATATATAATGGTATTCCTTCAACCAGTAGTCCATTTCGTAACGCCCTTAAGGCGGCTAATGGCGCCAGCGTAACCAAGATCACTGTGCAAGCAGGAGAGGTGTTGGACTTTGGCAAAGGGGTGCTGTTTGAGGTACTCAGTCCCTCGGCTGAGCTGATAGCTCGGGATACACGGGGGATTTCCAACAATGAAAAGGTTAATGTAAATAATGAATCCATTGTTGGTAAATTAACCTTTGGAGATTTTTCCATGCTCTTTACCGGTGATGCGGAAAAGGATATAGAGAAGGATTTACTGGCTATATATGGCAAGGAAAAGCTGGCCTGCAAAGTATATAAGGTGGCCCATCATGGCAGCCGTTCATCTTCTTCCGCTAAATATGTCAAAGCAATTAACCCGGAATGGGCGATAATCTCTTGTGGTCAGGAAAAGACCTATGGTCATCCTCATAAGGAGCCAATGAAATTGTTTGGTGATATGTGTGTTAACGTCATGGAAACAGATTTAAACGGTACCATAACAATTGTAAGTGATGGTAAAACCTATTCGGTGACAGGGGAGCGATAAGATGATTACAGGCTATGTGGACAGAATAGAGGAAGATTTGGCGGTAATAATGCTGGGTGAGGACGAGGACTATCAGATAGAGATACCATCCAGTATGTTGCCGGAGGATGTGCACGAAGGGGTGTATATAAAATTGGCTATTTCCTTGGATGAGGAAAAGACCAAGGGGGCGTTGGCAGAGGCCCTGGAATTGATGAAATAAAATCTTTGGGAGCGATTCTTTTGAAGGGAATAATTTGTCGATTGTTAATTGTGGTTTGCTGTGTTCTGGGGATATTGGGGGCAGCCCAGTTGTCCTGTCAGGCGGCATCCAGCCATGAAATAGAAGCTTTTCATTATAAGACATTTAAAGACGGGGACCGAAAGTGGTTGCGAATAGAATTAGGGCTTAATAATGACGACCTGGAATATGAGGTTAAGGAAAATCCGGATAAGCCATATCAGCTGCTGATATTAATGAAGAACACTAAGCGGGGGGACGTGAACAAGAATATTGGTCTTGATAGGAAAATAGCCCGCTATATGACCCTTACCCCCAGTGGGAAAAAAGATTTACAAATAATGATTGCAGTGGATTCTTCCTTAGCGGAGCATGAATATAAGGTTTATACTCAAAAGGCGGACAAAAAAGCCAAAAAGCCATACAGGCTGATAATTGAGATTGCCGCTGACGGGGCCAAGTCCTCGGTAAAGGTGGATAATCCAGATGTTCCCGAGGATGAATTGCTACCGGAAGTGAGCGGTCATACGGTGGTTGTGGATGCCGGGCATGGTGGCAGCGATAGCGGAGCTATCGGGCCAAGTATGTTAAAAGAAAAGAATGTTACTTTGAATATAGCCTTGGAGGTCTCCCGGATTTTGCAGGAAAATGGGGCCAGAGTGGTGATGAGCCGGTATAAGGATGTGGATGTTTTTGGCCCATATGCTACGGATAAACAGGAGCTGCAGGCCCGGGTGGATGTTGGCCGTCGGGACCCATCAGTGGAAATCTTTGTCAGCATTCACTGCAATGCTTTTACCAATTCGGAAGCCAACGGGACGGGAACCTATTTCTATCCCCATTCTTCCCGGGATGCCATGTTAGCTCAGCATATCCAAAGTGAAATGGTGCGGGCTACCGGCTTGAAGGATCGGGGCATTAACAGTGCCAGGTTTTACGTGTTGCGTAATTCCCGCATGCCGGCCACTTTGGTGGAGACGGCTTTTATAAGCAATCCAAACGAGGAACGGATGCTGGCTAATGTTCATTGTCAGCATACTATGGCCTTGGCTATTTGCCGGGGAATAAACAATTATTTCCGTAATATAATACATTGACGGGGGAAAGCAGAATGAAATTTACGAAAGTCCTGTTGGGACTGTTGCTGGTGTGCCTGGTGTTTGCCGTATCTGGTTGTGAAAAGGATGGATCATCTGGTACAAATAATCAAGGGAAACAAGTTACTGATATTGCGAATAAACAAAGGAACTCCACCGCTGATCATATGGAAATAAAGGTGTATTATCCCAATAACGAGGCCACTAAGCTGATAGCGGTGAAAAAGGAGATAAAGGCCGAAGGGAATAACAAATACCGGGGGGCTATTGAAGCCCTTATGGAAGAGCCCAAGGACAGCAAGCTTACGGCAATTATTCCTAAGCAGGTCAAGCTTTTGGGGGTAACGGTAAGCGGCGATACGGCCAAGGTGGATTTCGACAAGGCTTTGGTAGAAAAGTTTAATGGGGGATCTACCGGAGAGGAAATGCTGGTAGGGGCCATTGTAAATACCCTTACGGAATTTTCCGAGATAAAGAAGGTTCAGATACTTATCGAGGGAAAGAAAATAGAATCCATCAAGGGGCATGTGGATACCAGCCAGCCATTGGCCCGAATGGATGATTTGCTGAAATAAGATTTGAATATGTCACAGGGTAGTGCTACAATTAGCATAGTTGAATAAAGTCACTGGGGGAGCCTTGAGCTGAGAGATGGTTAGTTAACCGTCGACCCTTTGAACCTGTTGGGTTAATACCTGCGTAGGGAAGTGAAACTGGCCATATCTATGGATTTAAACCATTTCTGTACGCAGGAATGGTTTTTTTATTGGGGAGGAAGAAAAATGTCAACACAGATGCAAAAGGCCCGGGAAGGGAAAATTACCGATGAAATGAAGCTGGCAGCGGAGCAAGAACATGTTACAGCAGAGGAATTGCGGGCAGGAATTGCTTCGGGCCGGGTAGCTCTTTGTGCTAATATTAATCACAAAAATTTACAGCCCTATGCTGTGGGGGAAGGCTTATCGGTGAAGGTAAATGCCAATATTGGTACTTCCAGTACATTCCCTGACCCGGAGCCGGAGCTGTTGAAGCTGGCGGAAGCGGTAAAATGCGGTGCCCATGCAGTGATGGATTTATCCACAGGAGATAACATTGATGAATCCCGACGGCAGATTATTGCCCACTCACCGATAATGGTGGGTACGGTACCAATTTATCAGGCTACGGTAAGAGCCATCAAGGAACACGGGGCTGTAGTCGAAATGACTGATGAGGATATGCTGTATTCTATTGAGCAGCAGGCCAAGGATGGAGCGGATTTTATGACCATGCACTGTGGCGTTACCTTATCGGCTATTGAAAAAATGCGCAAGCAGGGACGAAAAATGGATATTGTCAGCCGGGGAGGTTCCTTTATCGCTGGCTGGATGTTGCATAATGAACAGGAGAATCCTTTTTTTACCCACTATGACGATATTTTGGATATTTGTGAAAAATATGATGTTACCATCAGCTTAGGGGATGGCATGCGGCCAGGCTGTATTAATGATGCCACTGATCGGGCGCAGATTACCGAGCTGATTACCTTGGGTGAATTGGTGGACCGGGCCTGGGCCCGGGGAGTACAGGTGATGGTTGAAGGACCTGGTCATGTGCCTTATGATCAGATTGCCGCCAATATGAAGTTGGAAAAGCGCTTATGCCGCAATGCTCCATTTTATGTGTTGGGACCACTGGTTACCGATATTGCTCCAGGCTACGACCACATTACGGCAGCTATAGGTGGAACTTTGGCAGCCGTAAGCGGGGCGGATTTTTTGTGCTATGTAACGCCATCGGAGCATTTGGCCTTGCCTACCATTGAGGATGTGCATACCGGGGTTATAACTTCCCGCATAGCAGCCCATGCAGCAGATATAGCGCGGGGAATACCAGGGGCTGTGGAATGGGATAATAAGATGGCCCAGGCCAGAAAGATTCTGGATTGGGAGGAGCAGTTGAAGCTGGCTATTGATCCTGAGCTGGCCCGTAAGGTCCGGGGGGAAAGGAATCCGGCGGATGAGGGGGCTTGCTCCATGTGCGGGGATTACTGTGCCGTGGAAATTGTCAACAAATACTTCAACAATGCCAAATGCCCCTTCAACGACTAGCTTAGGTCTATGCCTTCTCCCCTGGAGAAGCACCCTAAGGGTACTAGGCTTCGCCGTCGGTGGCTACGAAGGCTGACGGATGAGGTTGCCTAAGACTATAGTTTTAAATTATAACTTTTAAAAGGTTTTTTAAAATTAATAGCGAAGTATAACCATATATTGGGAATATTCTGAATAATTCTATGGGAGGTATATTTATGGGTCTTATTAAAGCAGCAATGGGCGCTGCCGGCGGTACTTTAGCTGATCAGTGGAAAGAATTTATATACTGTGAAAGTATTCCGGCTGATTTGTTGGTGGTAAAAGGGCAAAAGCGTACCAGTAGTCAGGGGCGCAGCTCTAACACCAGTGGTGAGGATAATGTAATTTCCAATGGCTCCGTAGTAGCTGTAAACACAGGACAGTGCATGATTATTGTTGAGCAGGGCAAGGTAGTGGATATTTGTGCTGAACCAGGGGAATACAAATATGATACTTCCCTGCAGCCATCCATTTTTACCGGCGATTTGGCGGATAATGTTAAGGCCATTTTTGGGGAAATTGGTAAGAGATTTACCTTTGGCGGCGATCCGGGGAAGGATCAGCGGGTATATTTTGTTAATACCAAGGAAATCATCGGCAACAAGTACGGTACACCAAGTCCGATTCCATTTGAAACCTATGACAAGCGCAGTGGTCTCAGTATGACAGTATCCCTGCGGTGCTTCGGTGAATACAGCTATCGTATCACCAATCCTATTTTGTTCTATACCAATGTGTGCGGTAATATTACCGATTCCTATGCTAGGGAGGAAATTGACAGCCAGCTGAAGAGCGAGCTGATGACCAAGCTCCAGCCAGCTTTGGCCAAGCTTTCCGAGCAGGAAATCAAATACACCAGTATTCCGGCCCACGTAGAAGATTTGGCGGATACTTTAAATGACCTCCTCAGTAAGAAGTGGGGGGACCTTAGGGGGATCGAGATCGTTTCCTTCGGTGTGAGCAGTATCAAGGCCAGCGATGAAGATGAAGAAAAGATTAAAGACTACCAGCGTTATGCCAGCATGGGCAATATGCAGATGGCAGGGCTCCAGATGGCTGGTGCTACTGCCGATAGCATGAAGATGGCCGCTTCCAACGAAAGTGGGACCGGCGCTATGGGTGCCTTTATGGGCATGGGTATGGCTGGTAATATGGGTGGCAATGCAGCAGCCCAGATGATGCAGATGGGGGCTATGCAGCAACAGGCTCAGCAGGCCCAGCAGCCAGTTCAGCCACAAGCACAGACTCCACCACCAGCAGCGGCAGCTGCACCAGCCGGGAATACCTGGAAGTGTTCCTGTGGTAGTGAGAACACTGGCAAGTTCTGTGTAAACTGTGGTTCTCCAAAACCAGAGGCTCAGGGATGGACCTGTAGTTGCGGTGCAGTTAATCAGGGCAAGTTCTGTCCACAGTGTGGTGCCAAGAAGCCAGCGGATGCTCCGCTTTATAAGTGCGATAAGTGTGGCTGGCAGCCAGAGGATCCACATAATCCGCCGAAGTTCTGTCCAGAATGTGGGGATGTTTTCGACGAAAATGACATTCAGTAAAGTGGATTAGCAGCTTGTAAGTGATTAACAGGATTGGGGGATAATGATGGCAGATACCTCAGTAAACTATAAGTGTCCCAGCTGTAGTGCACCACTGGCTTATACGCCTGGTGGTGGCAGCAGAATAAAGTGTGAATACTGCGAAGCGGAATTTTCCGTAGAAGAGCTGGAACAGCTCTTTAAAGAGCAGGAGGCCGCAGCATCAGAGGCCCAAAAGGCCAAGGATGCCAAGGTAGAGAAGAAACAGTTTGAAATGGCTGAGGCCGGTGGAGCCTGGGGAGATGAGGAAATTGCCATATTGAAGGCAATGACCTGTTCTTCCTGCGGCGCGGAAGTGGTTTGTGATAACAACACTCTGGCCACGGAATGTGTATATTGTGGTAATCCGGTTATGGTGCCGGGCCGGTATGAAAGCCAGCTGCGGCCGGATATGGTTATTCCATTCCAGACTACCAAGCAGGATGCCAAGAAGGCCTTTGCCAAATATCATAATGGTAAGTGGCTCCTTCCTAGTAATTTTGCTTCGGCAGCCCGTGTGGAGGCCATTCAGGGTATGTATGTGCCATACTGGCTCTTTGATGAGACAGTGGATGCTGATGCGGAATTTTCCGCTACCAAGACCAGACATTACACCGAAGGGGACTATGATGTAACGGAAACAGATTATTACAAGGTCCTGCGCAGTGGTACCATGAGTTTCCACAACGTGCCGGTGGATGGCAGTGTGAAGATGGATGATACCTGGATGGAAAGTATTGAACCCTTTGATTACGGCCAGATGGTTCCTTTTACCACCACCTATATGGCGGGCTTTTTGGCGGATAAATACGATGTGGACGCGGAAGCGGCTTTGCCAAACGCCGAGGTGCGCATAAAAGAATCTGCCGACGGGGTATTAAGGCATACGGTGAATGGCTACGACTCCTGCAGTACTAAGAGCCTTAGCGTAGTTCGCACGGATGGTAAGCAGCAGTATGCTATGGCACCGGTATGGATTTTGACCACCAAGTATGAGAACAAGCCATTTACCTTCGTTATGAACGGGCAGACTGGTAAGCTGGTTGGCGAGCTGCCGGTGGACGAGAACAAGGCCAAGATGTATTGGGGCTTGGGCGCTTTGGTTACATTGCCTCTGACCTATTGGATCTGTAAATGGATAGTTTTGATTCTTATGGAAGCCATGAGGGATTAGGATAGGGGGCAGAGAAATGAAAAAATTATTGACTATTTTTATGTCCCTGTTACTTTTATTGGCCTTTTCCATGCCAGTTATGGCCAAGACAGAGACAACAACCAAGGTTAAACCAACGCAAACTACCGGTCAGACCAACAAGCAGGTTCAGCAAGAGGGCAATTTGCCGGCTAATCTGGGGGCAGTCAGCCTACATGATTTGGAAAATTTGTTGAAGCCGGACCAGCAGGCCGCTTTATTGCAAAAGCTTAAGGATATTGAGCAGAAGCATAATGTGCGGGTTGTGGTAATGACCGTGCCAGAGGATGACAAGACCAGCAAGGAGTCGGGAATTATAAAATTTGCCGATGATACCTTAAACAAGTATTATCGTGATGAAGCTAAAAATAACGGCAGTATCATGCTGATGATTTGTCCAAAGGCCAGAAAATGTGTTGTTACTACTGACAATAATATGAAGGCGCGTATTACTGATGAAAATGGTTATCCCGCTATCAAGGAAGTTATTCGGGAGGAAATCAAGGATGGCAAGGACGATTATATTGCGGCCTGCAATAATTATGTCGACAAGGTAGATGAACTTCTGACTTATTATGAGACCGAGGGCGAGCCTTGGGATCCAGCCAATGAATTCAGCATTATGGGCTTAATTCTGGGTGCCTTGTGTTCCGTGGGATTAGGCTGGCTGTTTGTGCAGCATTTGCGGGGCAATATGACCAATGTCCGTCATGTGGCCCAGGCTGATGACTATTTGGATCGCAATTCGGTTAACATTACCAGAGAATCCGATATCTTCCAGCGTACCAGCGTAAGCCGGACCAAACGGGAGAGAAAAAGCAGCTCCAGCTCGGGGGGCGGCGGTCGAAGCAGCAGTAATGGTGGCGGCAGCTTCAGCTACTAAGTGAATAGTGAGATCTCATCCACCGCTAGAGGGTGGATGAGGTTTTTCTTTTTTTTGTCCACTTTTATTTTATGTTGTGCTATAATGTATCCGTTTGAATAAAATTTTGGGAGCGATAAAAGTGGATTTAAGTATAATCGAATTAATAAAAACAGTTATTATAGGTGTGGTAGAGGGCCTTACAGAGTGGTTGCCTATCAGCAGCACCGGCCATATGATATTAGTAGACGAGTTCATTAAGCTGAATGTTTCCAAAGCCTTTATGGATATGTTCCTGGTGGTAATTCAGTTGGGAGCCATTTTGGCAGTTGTGGTGCTGAATTTTGAAAAGCTGAATCCCTTTTCTGGGGAGAAAAATACCGCGGAAAAGCGGGCTACTTATCGGCTGTGGTATAAGGTAATTTTGGCCTGTCTGCCGGCGGCAGTGATTGGACTCATGTTCAATAAATACATGGAGGAGCACTTCATGACAGCTCCCGTGGTAGCCGCAACCCTGATTTTTTATGGTATAATGTTTATTGTGGTGGAAAACTACAACAAGAATCGCACCCCGGCAGTTACTGACCTGGACAAGCTTAGCTACAAAACCGCCTTTATTATCGGTGTGTTTCAGGTATTGTCCCTGGTACCAGGTACCTCCCGTTCCGGTGCTACCATTTTGGGCGGTATTCTCTTTGGGGCATCCCGGTATGTGGCGGCGGAGTTTACCTTCTTTTTGGCCATTCCGGTTATGTTTGGGGCCAGCCTGCTAAAAATGGTGAAATTTGGCTGGCATTATAGCGGAGCTGAGGTACTCATTCTGATAGTGGGCATGGCAACAGCCTTCGTAGTGTCCATTTTGTCCATTAAATTCCTGTTGAAGTACATTAAAAACAACGATTTCAAGGCCTTTGGCTATTATCGTATAGTATTGGGTATTATTGTTATTGCTTATCTCTTTTTGGTTGGTGATCCAACCCAAAATGGCTGATGGGAGGATAATATATGCGGTTTGTTTCATGGAATGTTAATGGTCTGCGGGCATGTCTCACCAAGGGGTTTATGGAATCCTTCCGGGATATGGATGCAGATGTATTTTGCCTGCAGGAAACCAAGATGCAGGAAGGCCAGGCCATATTGGATTTGCCGGGGTATAAGCAGTATTGGAACAGTGCGGAGAAAAAAGGTTATTCCGGTACGGCGGTATTTACCCGCATTGAGCCTCTGGATGTGTTTTATGGCTTGGGTATTGAGGAGCATGACCATGAGGGCCGGGTTATTACCCTGGAATTTGACGATTATTATCTGGTGACAGTATATACTCCGAATTCCCAAAAGGAGCTGGCCCGGTTAAGTTACCGTATGGAATGGGAAGTGGCTTTTCGGGAGTTTGTCTGCAATTTGGACAAGAAAAAACCCGTGATTATCTGTGGTGATTTAAATGTGGCTCATAAGGAAATCGATTTAAAGAATCCGAAAACCAATCACAAAAATGCCGGCTTTACCGACGATGAGCGGCAAAAGTTCACGGAGCTGTTGGCGGCCGGCTTTACGGATACCTTCCGCAAGGTGTACCCAGATGCCACAGGAGCTTATACCTGGTGGTCCTATCTTAGAAAGGCCCGGGCTAACAACGCCGGATGGCGTATTGACTATTTCCTGATATCCAGCCGGTTGGATGATAAAATTGAGTCCGCTACCATATATAATGAAATATTTGGCAGCGACCACTGCCCCGTGGGTTTGGAATTAAAATAGGTCGAAAGGCTTATTTTAAAAATCGAATATTTGAATTATAATAATTTGGTGTTTTTGGGAGTTAAAACACCAAATTATTTTTTTAGGAAAGGCCGGATAATAAAATGAAAAGCAAAAGTGATGTAGCAATAACTTTTTCCTTGCAGGATTATTTGAAGGGCATTGATCCTCAGAAAAAGAATACCCTGATAAAAAATTTGTTAGCCCGTCTCACCGAGTACAAAGAGACAGAAAATACTATTACTATATTCTTTGACAATATTGACTGGAACAGCAGCGATAAAGAAATTTCGGAATTTATGGGTGTGGCTAGCCAGTACGACTATATCTTCCAGCAGATTAGCGAGGATGATTCTAACAGAGAGGAAAATGTTGTCAATCCTACCGCTGAACTGTTTTCTTTGCATGAGGAGCCTTCGGTAGTTAAAAAGTTTACCATGTAATGGGTAATTGCCAATTTTATCAGAAGAAATGTAGGGACCATAGCAGGTATTTATCCTGCTATGGTCCCTTTTCTTTTCCTAAAAGCAGGACATAATTAGTGCTTTGTCGAATGAAAACAACGTATGAATATTTTTATGGGGGTGGGCCTTCATGGGGAAGAAATACGGCAAGCTTGTGGCACGAACATTGGTCTTTGTGTTGTGCTATATATATTTTTTTGGCTTAGTTAGCCCTATGATGGCTTATTCAGCCGGAGAAAGAACCTATAAGACAGTTCGGGTTGGTTGGTTTGACAGTTATGGTTTTCAGGATACGGACAGTGATGACGGTGCTAAGAGTGGTTATTCCTTTGAGTATCTGGCCCGCATAGCCAATTACACCAATTGGAAATATGAATATATTCAAGGGGAATGGTCTGAGTTGATGACTATGCTCCAATCCGGGGAAATCGATCTCCTGGCTGGAGTATCGGTGACGGAAGAACGCAAGGCCTTTATGCTGTTTCCCGATTATATAATGGGTATGGACAATTATTGGTTGTTCCAGCATGACTATAACAAGGCCATGAATGTAAATGATAAGTCCTCCTTACAGGACAAGCGGATTGGCGGTATTAAAAACAACCGGATGACTACTATGCTGGAGCAGTGGGCCAAGGCAAATAATGTCCAATTCAACATAATTTATTATGATGGCTTTACGGAACGGGATGCGGCCTTTGCAGCCAATATGTTGGATGGTGTGGTTGCCACGGATAACAATATTATGGTGGACTCCGGCTACGCCCCGGTTGTGAGAGTGGGACAGGAGCCATTTTATTTGGCAGTTACCAAGGGCCGGCCTGATTTGCTGCGGGAACTTAATTATGCCTTGGCAGATATAGATAGGGCAGATCCGTTTTTTATTCAAAAATTACAGTATTCTAATTATGGTGCTACCCTGATTAACAGCACTTTGTCCGAGTCGGAGGAGGCTTGGGTGGACAATCATAAAGTATGGCGGGTAGGTTATATCAGAAATTACATGCCGTTCTGTAATGAAGCCAGCGATGGCTCGGCAGAAGGGCTGGTTTGTGATGTATTTAAAACAATAACGGAAAAGCTGCATATATCCGATCGGGTTTCCATTGAATATGTCGCCTATGATGATGTTGAACGTTTGGGAGATGCCCTTAACAATGGGGAGATAGATATGTCCTTCCCATCTTTGGGTAATGTTAATTATTCCGAAGATAAAAACTTCAGCTACACTTCTGAGGTTGTCAGTGTGCCAATGTATGTAGCCTATAAGGGTGAGTACTCCGAGCATACCTTTGACAGGATTGCCCTTTATTATAATCCTATTAAGAAGGTAATGAAGCCGTATGCTGACAGCAGGTTGGAACATTATGACAGTGTGGATGAGTGCCTGGATGCCATTATGAGCGGTGAGGTGACTTGTACCATAGTGTCGTCCTATCACCTGCAAGAACGGCTGGGCAATTCCAAGTACCGGAGTATTAAGACCATGCCTCTGGGGACAAATTTATCCTATTGTATTGCAGTGCCACGTAATCATACAGATCAGTTCACTATTCTTAATAAAGGTATAACCCTCATTGACAAGTCTGTTTTGTCAGATTATATGTTTAAATACATTCAGGATAACAGCCAGTATACTGTGGAGGATTTTATCCGGGATAACAGTTTAGTGGTGGTGGCCACTGCCACAGTGATTTTTGTTTTGATAATCATTGGGTTGTATATGTATCTTACCGGCTTAAAAATGGCTAAGGATGAAGTGGTTGTCCAGTTGAAAAAAAATGAGAAGCTGACGGCGGAAAAAGAGGAGCAGCTGAAGGAAATTACTGCTCTGAACAAGTTATCCACCGAGCGGCAAAATCAATTGGTGGAAGCTTTAAAGAAAGTAAATCAGTACAATGATGCACTGCTCCACGATTGTGCCTTTTTCTACGAATTTGATGTTACCGATGGCATGATAGATGGTGATTTTATTAATGCGGTTAATTACAATCCGCTGTATAATATCGACCCTCATTTTCCAATGAAATATGATGATTTTAATAAGCTGCGCAGTGAAAAACTGGGAATGGAAGCAATTACACCAATGGAGGCAGAATTTTGGACCTGTGAAGGGCTTGAAAAAGCTTTTGCCAATGGTAAGCGCTCCGTGGAGCTAAGGTATCATTCCTATCAGTTGAACGCATCCTGGGCAGCAACCATTATATTGACGGAGGACGAGGTAACTAACCATCTGCACGCTCTGTATATAAGCAAGGATGTTACCGACATCGTAAAGGCAGAGCAAAAACAGCGCCGGGCCTTGGAACGGGCCGTGGAAAAGGCCAAAAAGGCCAGCGCAGCCAAGACGGATTTCTTATCCCGGATGTCCCACGACATACGGACGCCGCTAAATGGCATAATCGGGCTGTTGGAAATAAGTGATCGGCACAGTGATGATATCAATATGATGAAAACCAATCGGGAAAAAGCCCGGGTGGCAGCCAACCATCTACTGAGTCTCATCAATGATGTCTTGGATATGAGCAAGCTGGAGGACGGCAGTGTGGAGCTGGCGGAGGAGCCGTTTAATATCAATGCCCTATGGACCGAGGTAGGGGATATTTGCAGTATTCGGGCCAAGGAAAATGGCATTTCCATCCGAACAGACAGCGGTGAGGATTTGAAGTATCCGGATGTCTTTGGCAGTCCGTTGCATTTAAAGCAAATATTCATGAATTTAATAAACAATGCCATTAAGTATAATCGCCCTGGAGGAACCATTGAATGCTCCAGCCAGTTGGGTTATGAGGATTCGGAAACCGTTACCTACGATTTTATCATCAAGGATACAGGTATTGGCATTAGCCGGGAGTTTTTGCAGCATATTTTTGAGCCATTTACCCAGGAAAAAAATGATGCCCGCAGCCGTTATCAGGGCACGGGCATGGGCATGGCTATTGTAAAGGCTCTGGTGGACAAGATGCAGGGCAAGATAGCAGTGGATAGTGAGGTGGGCAAGGGCACGACCTTTGTGGTGACCTTGCCATTCAAGATCAATCATAATGCCCAGCATGTATCGGAAGAAGCTGAAGAGGTTGGCAACAATTCCATTGAAGGGATGCGGCTGCTGCTGGTGGAGGATAACGAGCTGAATATGGAAATTGCCCGGACCATTCTGGAGGATGCCGGGGCCATAGTTACCGGGGCGGAAAATGGTAAGGAGGGTTATCAGACCTTCGTAGATAATAGTGCCGGTTCCTTTGATGCCATCTTGATGGATATTATGATGCCGGAGTGGAATGGCTATGAGGCTACGGAGCAAATCCGCAAGTCCGCCAAGGCCGATGCCCAAAGCATACCAATAATCGCCATGACAGCCAATACCTTTGCTGAGGATATTCAAAAATCCAAGAAGGCGGGAATGAATGCCCATATAGGAAAACCATTGAATGTGGATATACTCATGTCCACTTTGGAAAAATTCCGGCATAAATGATTTGCTGCGAGGTGGTAGTTTAGTGGAAAATACAAAGGTTTCCAAGGATGTATATATAATCACAGTAGTTCTGATGACCTTGCCTGTTTTGGGGTACAGCACCGGTATGTTAATCCATGATGGGCTTTGCTTGGTGTTGGCCGAAATAATCTGCTTGTGTTTGGGCTATGTAATTTTTCAGCACCGTCAGCTGAAACTGGTGAAACAGCAGCAGGCAGATGTTTTGGCTCAGCAGGAAGAGGAACGGCATGCGCAGGAAAAAATTATTAATGAACTGACGGAAAATCTGTCCATCATTGAGGCGACCGGCTATGGAATTTGGCGAATTTATCTTAATCCTGACGGGATCAACAAAATGGTAGTGGATGATAAAATTCAGGGAATGTTGGGGATAAAAGGCATGAATCTTACCCCTGAAGAAATATATGAATTTTATCATGCCCGGTTGGAGAAATTTGACGAAATTGAAGCCGATGACTATCAGATGATGCTTCAGGGAAAGATAATGGGCCGATTGCTGACCTATAATCACCCCACCAAGGGTAAAGTCAATTTTCAGGCTGGTGGGACCTTGCATATGGGCCAAGGGGGCGTTAGCTACATTTCCGGCTATTGTGGTGATGTGACGGACCGGGTACAGCGGGAAGCTAGAATTGAGAGTAAGCTGAATATAGCTTTGGAAAATGAAAAAAAGGCCAATGCGGCCAAGACAGCCTTTTTGGCCAGTATGTCCCATGATATTCGTACACCGCTGAACTGCATTATCGGTCTCATGGAATTAAATAGCAATCATCCGGAGGACCGGCAAATGGTGGATGAAAATCGGGAAAAGGCCCGGGTAGCCGCCAAGCATTTGCTGGATCTGGTCAATGATGTCTTGGAAATAACCAAGATCGATGTGGATGAAGTGACCCTTAGCAATGAAGCCTTCAGTGTTCGGGCTTTGGGCGATGCGATAGAGACCATTGTTAAGGAACGGGCTTTGGAACGGGGTATAAGATTTGTTTCCGAAAATGAGATTTCCGATATATCCGATGCCATATATTTGTTTGGCAGCCCCGTCCATTTGCGGCAGTTATTTTTAAATGTGTTTAGCAATGCGGTAAAATACAACCGTGAAGGAGGCATGGTCTCCATAAAAAAAGAGCTGGTGTCCCAAAATAAAAAAGATGTTACCTATAAATTTATTATTTCTGATACGGGTATCGGTATGAGTCAGGAATTTTTGAATCATATCTTTGAACCCTTTACCCAGGAACATGAAAGTGCTCGCAGTACCTATTCCGGTACAGGGCTGGGTATGTACATAACCAAGCGCTTGGTGGAGATGATGCACGGTAGCATAAGTGTTGCCAGTAAGGAAGGCTTGGGAACTTCGGTGGAGATTACCCTACCCTTTAAAATTGCCAGAGAGGAAGATCTGCCGGAGAAGCTGGATTTATCCAAGGTTGATATAACCGGTATCAAGGTATTAGTGGTTGAGGATAACGAAATCAATGCTGAAATTATCCGGCGGCTGTTGGTGGATTTCGGGGCCCAGGTGACCGTGGCGGCCAATGGCAAAGAAGGGGTGGAAAAATTTGTTGATAATCCACCGGGGACTTTTGATGTGATTTTGATGGACTTGATGATGCCGGTGATGGATGGCTATGCGGCTACCAAATCCATTCGCTCCTTCAACCGGGAAGATGCCCGGACTATACCAATTTATGCAATGACGGCCAATGCCTTTGCCGATGATGTCAAGAGATGTTTGGAAACGGGCATGGATGGTCATTTGGCCAAGCCAGTTGATGTCAAGAAATTAAAAACCACCTTGGCAAAAATATATCATAGTTAAAAGAAAAATGAGCTTTCATCCTTAGGATGATAAGCTCATTTTTCTTATATAGGGTAGGAAGGAAGTTATTAGTCTTCTAAGAACATCTTGATAAATACCATATGTTTTTCGTAATCCTCTTCAACAGCTGGCATTAAAGACTTACCTTTTTCTAAGTCCTTGGCCCGCAGGGCTTCGGTGACCGCTGAGGCGGAAGCCTGCAGCTTGGCGAAGGCAATATTGGCGCAGACGCCCTTTAACGTGTGGGCCGCATTAAAAGCAGCATCCACATCACCGACTGCCAAGGCCTCCTGCAGCTGCTTGAAACTTTCATCCATCAAAAATAATTTGACAAAGCGTTTTACCTTATCCGTATCCCATTTACGTCCCTGTATGAGAGCATAATTACCTTCAATAAGGTTATAGAAATCTTCCGCATTCATGTAAACCCCTCCTGAAATGCCAAGATGAAAAAACATTTTTAACTAAATCATTTGGTACTATCATTCAACAAAGACATCAAAAAATCCTTTTTGAGTGTGGGATTTATTTTTTTACGAGATAAAATTATGTTTATATTCTGCATATTTTTACGATTTAAAAGGATTTTAGCAGGATAATATCGAACAATAATAAAGACAATTTTGTACGGAAAAATAACGGATTTTTTAGCAAGATAAAATAATTATCTCGGAAGAAAAGAGGGGCGTTTATGAATCTAAAGAAACAAGCGGTTATATTCATTGATGGATGCTTGCTGATAGCTTGTATCCTGTTGGGAGTAATTGGATATATCAACGCAGACGCCGGCTTTACCGATGCCTATATCGGCAAGGTGTCGGATATTTCCCAGCGGGTGGAGCAGCTGGTGGACGTGAAGTATCCTGGCAGCTGGAGCATAAAGGAAGGTAAGTTGTACAAGGGCAGTGCTCTCATGGAAAATCTGTCCAGCGATTTGGATGCCCTGGCTGGGGAAGAGGCTTTGACCTTGTTTAAGGATGATACCCGGGTATCTACCACCGTTATGAAGGACGGACAACGGGCCGTGGGTACCAAGGCCAATAAGGATATTTATGATATGGTAGTTGGTCGTGGGGAAGTGGCCAATGTCCAGGCTGATGTGTTGGGGGTACCATATTATACCTGTTATGTTCCAATCTCTGACTCCAGCGGTAAGCGTATCGGTATGCTGTTTGTTGGTGCGCCAAGTGCACCGGTTATAGCTATGGAGCAGGAATTCATTTTTAAGATGGCCCTGGCGGCAATTATCCTGTTCCTGCTGGTGGGCGCTGCTTCCATAGCCATAATTAACCGGAAGATGAATGCTGTATACGATGTGACGGATACCATGAATAAAATTGCCGGTGGCGATTTGAGCATGGCAGATATTCAGGCAGTAGGCAGCGACGAGCTGGCAGAGCTGGCCAAAAATACCAATCAGATGAAGAACACCATGCACAAGCTTATGGAAAATATTGGCTTGTCGGCATCTCAGGTGGCCGCCGGTGCCAAAAATATCTCTGATTCGGGGAATATGCTGGCTAACGGAGCCACTACACAGGCGGCATCAGTTCAGCAGCTGTCCGCATCTATTGCGGAGATTACCCATCAGACATCCCAGAATGCGGATAATGCTGAGCGGGCCAACCGCCTCACCATGGAGGCCAACAACAAGGCCGAAGTGGGCAACCAGCGGATGGGTGAAATGCTGAAGGCCATGGGGGATATTAATGAATCATCCAGCAATATTGCCAAGATTATCAAGGTAATTGATGAGATCGCTTTCCAGACGAATATCCTGGCCCTTAATGCGGCAGTTGAGGCCGCCCGGGCAGGACAGCATGGCAAGGGCTTTGCCGTGGTGGCGGAAGAAGTGCGTAATTTGGCTGCCCGCAGCGCCAAAGCCGCCAAGGAAACCACGGATATTATTGAGGAATCCATTGCTAAGGTAAATATGGGTACCAAGCTGGCCAATGAAACCTCTGATGCTCTGCGCAGTATTAAAGAAGGGGTTGGAGAGGTTGCAGCTTTGGTTAGTGAAATAGCCACTGCATCCGTAAAGCAAAATTCCTCTTTGCAGATGCTCAATCAGGGTGTTGTGCAGGTGTCCAACGTGGTACAGACCAATTCGGCCACGGCCGAGGAAAGTGCCTCTGCTTCCGTGGAACTTAGTTCTCAGGCCGAAATTTTGAAGGAAGCTATCAGTCAGTTTAGGGTTTAATCGTATGTAAACAGGGAAGGAAGAGTGCGTGGCATTTTACCTTCCCTGATATTTTGTATTTGCAGGATTTTCCATTTTGATGCAGAAGTTATTAGAGAGTATGAAATTGATGAGATAGTTCTGTTTGGTTGGGGGCCAGATTGTATGTACGGTGATTTGCTCAAGCGAGAAAAAGACATACTTCAAACCTATTCGGAAAACATTGAAATATATCAGGAATTGGGCGAAATCCTGCATAATAAGCTTACGGAAATGATAAAAAAGAACGGCTTTTTTACCATGGAGGTGGCCCATCGTATCAAAACCGTGGATTCATTGGCGGAAAAATTGCGAAGGAAAAGCGGGAAATACGCCTCAATATATGATATTACGGATTTATGTGCTGCCAGAATAATCTGCTATTTAAATATCACAGTGGACGAAATAGCAGAGGCACTGAAAAAGAATTTTGTATTGGATGAATATAATTCCATTGATAAACGCAAAGCACTGAGTGCTACCCAGTTTGGTTATTTGTCCCTCCACAATGTGGTTTCTTTGAAGCCGGAAGAGGGCTTTCCGGAGGAGCTATGCAAGATTCGCTGCGAAATTCAGATCAGGACGGTTTTGCAGCATGCCTGGGCCGAAATCGAGCATGACTTGGGTTATAAGAGCAGCTTTGGTATTCCTAGTACCATTCGCCGGGAGTTTTCCCGCATTGCGGGCTTGCTGGAGATAGCGGATAACCAGTTTGTGGAACTGAACAACAATATCCAACAGTACAAGAACGAGATCAGTGAGCAGATTGCCAGCGGTGATTTCCACAGTCTGCCATTGGATGAGGTTACTTTGAACGAGTATCTCACCACCAATGACGAATTCTTCGAGTTTATCGATATGTACACTACCGCCTCCCAATTGGAATACTTTACAACGCCAGCCTATGGCCATTTGCGGAGTCTGTCCTGGTTGGGGGTAAATACCTTGGGTGAGCTGTATAGTGCTTTTTTGGAATACAGCGATACTATGCTGAAAATAACCCGCTATGTCACTAAGCAGAATAATCTGGATTTTTTCACCACCAATGTGTTGTTTAACAATCTTTGTCAGGCCATACTCATTAAGAATAAATACCCCCGGGAGCAGATAAGCCGTTTCATGGCCTTAAATGCCAACGGCAATGTTGAGAAAACCCGCCAGGATACTGATGAGCTCTTTGAAATGAGCCGTAAGCTGCATCTGGTTTCAGAGAATAAATGGATGGGCGGTATTTGGGGCGATGTATGATCATGTTATGAAAAAATATACTAAATATGTGATTTGTTGGGCTTTATGGGCTGCGTTACTGCTGGTTACTGCTAATGGGGCCGAGGCTGGCTCTGAACTTACAGACAAGGGATATCAGCTGGAACAGCTGGTGGTAATGAGCCGCCATGGGGCAAGAGCCCCGTTAGTTGGCCCCAATTCAGTAGTCTATAAGCTCAATACCCATAAGCAGCCGGATTGGCAGACGAAACCGGGGCATTTAACCATGAAGGGGGCCAGGAACGAAACGGCCTTCGGACAGTATTTTCATTGTTATTTGGTGGATGAGGGATTTATGCCTGAGGATTGGCTTCCCCAAGCTGGGCAGGTGTCCTTTTATACCAATTCCTTCCAGCGGACCATTGCCACGGCCAAATATTTTTCCAGTGGCATGTTGCCGGTGGCCAATATCCCTATAGAATACAAGCTGGGTATCGATGAGTCGGATCCGGTTTTCATTAAACCCATTACTCTGGATACGCCGGAATTATACAAATTAGGCAGCGAGTTTCATGAAAAATCCATTGGCAATTATTTGAGTGATTGTGCAGATATGCTGATTAGCTTCGAAAAGGCCGTGGATTTTTCTAATACACCCTATGCCAAGGAAAAGGGCATTGAACATCTGAATACCAAGGATATTAATATTATATATAAGGGCAAAAATAAAAATGTACCTGGTTATACAGGGGCTCTTCATGATGCCTATAAAACCACCGATTCGTTGATTATGCAGTATTATGAGGAAGCAGATGATAACAAGGCGGATGGTGGTACCGGGTTGACCTATCAGGACTGGCAAAAAATCGGAGCCATACATACGGCGGGGCAGTGCATGATTTGTGAAAATCCGGCCCTGGCCCTGCGCAATACTCATTTACTGTTAAATACCATAGAACAGGATTTGCAGAATGATAATTTAAAGTTTGCCTTTCTGTGTGGTCACGATACCAATATTATAATGCTGACCACGGTTTTGGGGGTGGCAGATTACCATTTGCCTAATACCATTACCTATAAGGCACCCATTGGCGGGAAAATTGTTTTGGAAAGGCGCCGGAGTAAGGATGGGCGGCTGTATATTAATCCATATATGATTTATCAAAGTGATAATCAGATACGTCAGTGCCAAGTACTGAATTTGCAAAATCCGCCTATGCGGTATCACCTGACCTTCAAGGGTCTGGCCCAAAACAGCGATGGTTTGTACGATTATGATGAGTTTCTAAAATTACTGAATGATATTTCGGAAAGGTATGCGTATTATACTAACAATTAAGTTTTATCCTACGAGGTGTTGTTACCATGGAAAAGGATGTAAATTTTGATCGATTTCGGGTGCGGTCCGGTACCTGGTATGCTGCTCTTACCGATGATGGCAATATTAAGGAAATGATTTTTTCCGATGAGCTGAGGCAAATGCTGGGCTATCGGAGCAAGGAGGAGTTTCCCGATACTTTAGACACCTTTAAACAATATATTCATCCCGATGACATGTCCATTATGATGGATGCGGTTAATAGTACCAGCCTGGGCCAGGCGGAAAAATTCGATGTGGAATACCGTATTCTTCACAAGAACGGCGATTATGTGGTGGTTAACGACGTAGGCAGCCTGGTTCGGGCAGCCAATGGCCGTCCTTTTATGATGCACGGTGCCGTTATCGATGTTACCCCCATAAAGGACCATGATTTCGGTCGGAAAAATCCTTTGAAGGAGATTATCCAAAAGGCTTATCGGGAAGATGCGGCTAAGTGGTTTGGCACAGTTTATGATTTAAATGAAGCTGCCCGTTTTCGGGTGGATTATGATGAAAATGGCCGACTGATGGCGGTTTCCTGGAACGATGCCTATTGGAAGATGTTTGGTTATACGCAGGCCAGTGAGTTTCCACAAAGCTGGCCTAGCTTTTTTAACAGTATTGTGCCTGATGATCAGGAATTGGTTCTCTCCGCCATGGAGGTTTTGGGAAAGCTTACAGATCCCCGGGATATCCATGAAGAGGAGTTTCGGGTATATAACAAGGATAAGTCTATTCATTGGATTCACGTGGCTGCTCGCAGGGTGATTGACCCCGAGGGCCACCCACAGCAGGTTGTAGGTATTGTTACGGATATTTCGGAGCGGAAGCGGGATGAGCTTCATACCCGGATTTTTGATATTTTTTCCCAGGACTATGTTACGGTAAATATTGTGGATGTTATCAATCATCGCCTGCGGATGATTCGCTATTATAACCGGCCGGATACGGCAGATGCCTTGGAAAAGGTGGCAGAAGGCTATAATTATGAACAGGTGCTGATGCATTATATTGATACTTATGTGGCTCCGGAGGACCGGGAAAGGATGCATAAGGTCACAACCATAGAAAATCTGGTTCAGCAGGTCAGCGAAAAGGAAATGTATCGTATCCAGTTTGCCCAGATAGATACGGAGGGAAACAGACGTCATTATCAAGGAAGCTACCTACGGATTATGGATGAAACCGGGCAGCTGGCCATCGTGGTAGGGTTTCGGGATATTACCGATATAGTGGTGGCGGAACAGAAAAAGCAGGCGGAGCTGCAGGTGGCCAAGGAAGCCGCCGAGGCGGCCAATAATGCCAAAACGGCCTTCTTGTTTAATATGTCCCATGATATTCGTACCCCGATGAATGCTATAATGGGCTACCGGGATTTGCTGGAAAAATATCAGGAAGATCCATCCCGGCGGCAGTATTATCTCGTCAAGATGGGGGAGGTAAGCCGTGTTCTTCTGTCCATCATAGACAATGTTTTGGAGATGGCCCGCATTGAAAAGGGCACCCTGGAACTGCATGAGAACGTGTGGAATGCCTACCAATTTGCTGATTATCTCTATTCGGTGTTCATGCCGATGATGGATAAAAAGAATCTGAAATTTATCCGCAAGGTAAATGTCAAGCATCAATATATTTATTGCGATGCCGGAAAATTACGGGATGTATTCCTGAATGTTATTTCCAATGCCTATAAATACACCCCAGAGGGTGGCAGTATAAGCTTTGAGGTGGAGGAAGTTCCCTATGAACGGGAGGGCTGGGTTGCCTTTAAAACGACTATTTCTGATACGGGTATTGGTATGTCCCAGGAGTTTATTCCTCAAATATTCGACGCCTTTGCCCGGGAAAGCAACAATGTGGGGAACAAAATTGAGGGTACTGGCCTGGGAATGTCCATAGTAAAGCGCTTGGTAGATTTTTTGGAAGGTACTATTGAGGTACAGAGTAAAAGGGGAGAGGGCACTTCCTTTGTTATCACCATTCCTCATCGTATTGCCACCAAGGAGGAGCAACAGGAAACTCTGAATATTGTTGAGTACAAAACAGATGTTATTCAGGGTAAGCGGGTGCTTCTGGCGGAGGACAATGATATCAATGCCGAAATTGCCATCGAGATCCTGACAGAATTAGGTCTTATGGTGGAGCATGCAGCTGACGGCCAAATTTGTGTGGATATGTTAGTACAGGCTCCGGCCCATTATTATGATTTTATATTAATGGATATTCAGATGCCTAATATGAATGGTTATGAGGCGACAGAAACCATTCGCAAGCTCTTGGATGAAGAAAAAGCCCATATCCCAATTCTGGCCATGACGGCCAATGCCTTTGAGGAGGATAAACGGGCGGCTATTAATGCAGGAATGAATGGACATTTGGCCAAGCCGATTGACGTGGATAAATTGGTGCAGGGAATAGCCAGCGTTTTACAAGATTCCTAATAAGACACAAAAAAAGCTCCGGCATCTGCCGGAGCTTTAACATTCAGATGAAAAGAGATGTTTGGTGTCGTCGGACATCCCTAATGGGAGTTTTAACTCATGCACTGTACTTAACTACTAATCACTAACCATTACGATTAGATTGGGTTACGAAGTCATTAACAAAGGAGTTACCATCTTACCTCAATACACTGTTGCTATATCATGTTACCAAAAGTGAATTAATATAATCGGCGCATCAACACCAGCCAAATCCTTTCCTCCACGAAAGCTGATGGTGCAAACATCAAACACCTCTTATTTGCCTATATTATAATATAGGATTTACAGTTTAGCAACAATTTTTTAAATATTCTTACAATTTATGTAATTGTTGAATAAAAAAGGAGCTGACCTGCTTGGATCAGCTCCGAAAATATTACAACATGTGGGCCCGGAGTTCTTCACCGGAGAGTGGACTGAGATATGCTGGCGCGATATCAAAAACTGTTTTGCAGCCAACAGCCCCTTCACTATGGAGTCGGTTGATGGCCCGGGCATAGGCCACGATAACCGAGGCGGTGAATTCCGGATTGGAATCCAGCTTAAGGCTGTATTCAATCACATGGTTGTGCTCGTTATTCCAGCCGGTGGAGCCGGTACGGAATACGAAGCCGCCATGGGGAATGCCACTGTGATTTTGGGCCAGTTCTTCTTCGGAAATGAAGTGAACAGTGGTGTCATAGTCGGCAAAGTAATTTGGCATTTCCTTGATTTCCTTCTCAATAGCTGCCAAATCAGCACCCTCTTCGGCTACCACAAAGCATTCTCTGATATGCTTCTGCCGGGTGGTGAGCTCTGGATTTTCACCGTTACGGACAGCTGTCAAAGCGCTTTCTACCGGAATGGTGTATTGCTTGCCATTTTTTACGCCCTTTACTCTCCGGATAGCATCGGAGTGTCCCTGGCTTACGCCCTTGCCCCAGAAGGTGTAATCATTGCCGTTTGGCAGGATGGCATTGGCATAAAGACGGTTCAGGGAGAACATGCCTGGATCCCAGCCGGCGGAAATCAGTGCAATATTGCCATTATCTTTGGCGGATTTATCTACGTTGGCAAAGTGCTCTGGTATTCTGGCATGGGTGTCAAAGCTGTCAATGACATTAAACATTTTGGCCAGTTCCGGAGTCTGCTTTGGCAAATCGGTAGCACTTCCGCCACAGATAATCATTACATCAATTTTATCTTTAAAATCAGCAACATCGGCGGCTGCATATACCTTGGCGGTTTCTGTCTGTATTTTTACAGTAGCAGGATCTCTGCGAGTAAATACCGCTACCAATTCCATGTCATCGCTGTTCTTTACTGCACATTCAATACCGCGGCCCAGATTACCGTAGCCATAAATTCCAACCTTCATACTAGTCACCATCACGAATTATCGTGTCCTTTCATATATATTATTGTATTCAAACTATACCATATTAGTATAGCACTTATGACATTTATGTAGCAAGAGTTATATTTAATAATGAAGGAAATTACATTTTATGTAAATACATAAAAATACCTTTACAAATTCCCGGCACTATAATACAATGTCATTCGTTTGAGTGCCCTAAGGGAAAAATAGGGTTACTACAATATATAAATAAAAGGGGTTATAAAGAGTGAACTTGGACGATTTGAAGGCCATTCGGCAGTCAAAGGGATATAGTATAGATATGATGGCGGAGCTGATGAATCAGCCAGCCGATAAATATTTAGAACTGGAATATGCTGTAAGGGAAGCTACCGATTTGGAAAAAGCCCAGCTAAATAAAATTTTCCAAAGTATTGATTTTTGCTAAAATACATGGTAGGATATAGAGTACGCGAAATTTGTTTTAAATTACCTGAGGGGAGTTTTGATATGCTGGATGTCAATACAACAAAAATCCGTTGTTCGGGAGATGTTACTGATAAGACTCATGGCCAGTTTATTTGTGGACCATTGGACCGTGGTTATGGTACCACAATAGGTAACAGCCTGAAGCGGATTCTCCTGTCATCTATCAAGGGTGCAGCTGTTACAGCTGTGAAGATTACCGGTGCTTCCTCTATTGAAAGCAAGGTTGCTTCTACCGTTGAAGATGCCATGGATATTGTTCTGAATTTGAAGGGCTTGTGTATTAATCCGGTGGAAGATACGGTAGTTGCTCATATTAAGGTAAAGGCTGCCGGTAAGGAACAGTTGGAAGTTACAGCAGCTGATATTCAGTGTGATGAGGAACTGGATATTATCAATCCGGAAATGCATATTGCTACTGTCAAAGCCGGCAAAGAATTTTCTCTTGATTTGAAGATAATGAACGGCTGCGGTTATATGTCCGCTGGCAAAAACAATACTGCTGATGCTGGTATGTTCCCAATTGACGCACTGTTTTCACCAATTGACCGGGTGGATTACGTTGTAAAAAATACCCGTGTGGGAAATATTACTGATTATGATAGTCTGACTTTGGATATATTCACCAACGGCTCGGTTATGCCGGCAGATGCTTTGAAGCTGGCAGCTAATATCATGATTGAGGATTTGAATCCGTTCCTGGCTCTGTGTGCTGATACGGTAGTGGATGAGCCTAGACCAGAAAGCTACGGCTTGGCTCAGTCCGGCAGTGAAGAGGCTGCTAAGGCTGCAATGGAGGAATTACTGAAGGCTTCCATCAATGAATTGGAGCTCAGTCAGCGTTCTACCCATTGTATGCAGCGCAATAGCATCTATACTATTGGTGATTTGGTGGAGAGAACCAGCGAGGAGATTATGGGCTTCCGTAATTTGGGTGCCAAGTCCTTTAAGGAAATCACTGATCGGTTGGCTGAACGTGGCCTGTCTTTAAAATCCGGCGGAAAGGGATTCTAAGTTGAATTCACAAAGCTGTGAGGGATGAGAAATCATTTTTCACAGCTTTTTTGATGCCGTATTATTTTGATAAGTATATGTTGTATAATATGGTTGTCCTTTAGCATGGTTCGTGATAATATATATTGGCTATGATGAAATGATATCATTGGAGGAACAGGCCTTGTTTGTGAATAAAAAACTTAGAAAAATAGATGTGGTACTCATAGTGGCGGTGGCTGCACTTATAATTATGAGCCTTATTACCATTGGAAGTGCCACCCATGTGAATACTCCGTCGGATGACCGGTATTGGTTTTTGCAGCGCCAGGGGATATTTACCCTGATTAATGTGGGCATTGTCATTTTCTTTATGAATTTTGATTACAAGATGCTCCAGCTTTACGGGAAGAAGCTGTATATTTTCAACATTATTATGCTGCTGGCGGTTATGTTTTTGGGGCAGTCAGCCCTGGGAGCCCAGCGCTGGATTCAGTTGGGGCCTATATCCATACAGCCATCAGAATTTTCCAAAATAATGATGATAATATGTATGGCTTCGGTGTTTCAGGATAAGATTGGTAAATTAAATACCTTTTCGGATTTATTGCCCTTACTGGGCTACGTGGGCGTCCCCTTCCTGTTGGTATTAAAGCAGCCGGATTTGGGTACATCCCTGGTATTTATGGCCATATTTCTTGGCATGATTTTTGCCTGCGGAGTGAATTTAAAACTGCTTTTTGGCATGTTTACGGCTGCCTTGGCCTGTGCTCCGTTGCTATGGATGTTTGTCCTGAAGGAATACCAAAAAATGCGCATAATGGTGTTTGTGGATCCTAACGTGGATCCTTTGGGGTCTGGTTATCATATCATTCAGTCCAAAATAGCCATCGGTTCTGGTATGTTGTTTGGCAAGGGCTTGTTTGCCGGTACCCAGAGTCAGCTCAATTTCCTGCCGGAAAACCACACGGACTTTATTTTTGCCGTGGTAGGGGAGGAAATGGGCTTTATTGGCACTACCTTCCTTTTGTTGATGTATCTGGTACTCATGTGGCGGGGGATTAAGATAGCCCAGCAGGCCCAGGATAATTTTGGCATGCTGCTGGCGGTGGGCATCACTTCCATGTTTGTGTTCCATGTGCTGGTAAATGTAGGAATGACGGCTGGTATTATGCCGGTTACTGGTATTCCGTTGCCCTTTATGAGCTACGGTGTCAGTGCCTTGACCACCAATATGCTGGCCATAGCCATATTATTGAATATTTATTTACGAAATCAGACACTCCAATTTTAGATAGATATAGAGGAGCTTGAGCAATGGTAAAATTAGAACCTGAGATTTTGCAGGCGGTGGAAAAGCCCGCCCGTTACACAGGTTATGAGCTGAATGCTGTCCACAAGGACTGGAAGACAACTGAATGTCATTTTGCCCTATCCATGGCTGATGTTTATGAGGTAGGGATGTCCAACCTGGGACTTAAAATATTGTATGAAGTATTGAATAACCGGGAGGATACAGCCTGTGAACGGGTGTATGCTCCTTGGGTAGATATGGAGAAAATCATGCGGGAGCGCCATATCCCGCTGTTTTCTTTGGAGAGCTTTACGGAAATCAATAAATTTGATTTTCTGGGCTTTTCCCTCCAATATGAGATGATTTATTCCAATGTATTGAATATGCTGGATTTGGCCGGTATTCCTATATGGGCCAAGGAACGCTCTGACAATGATCCGTTTGTTGTGGGCGGCGGCCCTACTGTATATAATACGGAGCCAATCGGTGATTTCTTTGACTTCTTTATTTTAGGTGAAGGGGAAGAGGCTATCTCCGAGGTGGCTGATACCTTTGTTAAATGGAAGAAAGACGGCCGTATAGGCGGCCGAAAGGGATTTTTACAGGAAGTTGCCAAATTGGAAGGTATCTATGTACCTTCTTTTTATGACGCCCAATATTCCTTGGATGGACGTTTTTTGTCCATTGAGCCGGTGGAAAAGGTGGCCAAACCGAAAATATTCAAGCGAGTTATCAAGGATATGGACCGGGTGCATTTCGTGGAAAAGCCTGTGGTGCCATATATTGATATTGTCCATGACCGTATTATGCTGGAGCTGTTTCGGGGCTGTACCAGAGGCTGCCGTTTCTGCCAGGCGGGTACTTCCTATCGCCCGGTGCGGGAGAGGAGTAGAGAATACCTGAGGGAGTTGGCTCGAAAGCTGGTGGATTCCACCGGCTATAATGAAATGTCCTTGACTTCCTTAAGTTCGGCGGATTATTCCTGTTTGGGTGAAATGGTGGATGATTTATTTGCTGATTTTGCAGGTGAGAAGGTAAGCTTTTCCTTGCCATCCCTTCGTATAGACAGCTTCTCCATTGATTTGGCTCATAAGATGCAGCAGGTCAGAAAAAGCGGACTTACCTTTGCTCCGGAGGCGGGAACTCAACGCCTGCGGGATGTTATAAATAAGGGTGTTACCGAAGAAAACCTTATGAACGCCGTGGAAGCGGCCTTTAAGCAGGGCTGGAAACAGGTAAAGTTGTATTTCATGATGGGACTTCCTACGGAGACGGATGAGGATATTATTGGTATTGCTAAGTTGGCGGAGAAGGTGGCCAGAAAATATAAGGAGGTTACCGGCAAATGGGGAGTTACCGTCACCATCAGTGTGTCCTGCTTTGTGCCGAAGCCACATACGCCGTTCCAATGGTTCGGTCAGCTGCCAAAGGATGAATTTGAGCGTCGTCAGCGGCTGTTAAAGGACAGCATTACCGAGCGGGCAGTGAAGTTCCATTATCATGATGCCCGGGTTAGTGTCCTGGAAGGGGCCATTTCCCGGGGAGACCGTCGCCTTAGTCAGGTGATTTATCAGGCTTGGCAGGATGGTGCGAAGTTTGATGGATGGACGGATTTATTTCAAAATGATGTATGGCATGAGGCTTTCAAAAAATGCGGTATTGATTTGAAGGAATATAATGAACGGCACCGGGATCTGGAGGAACCATTGCCTTGGGAGCATACTTCTCCGGGCGTCAGTCGGGAATTTTTGCACCGGGAATATGACAAGGCCATGGCCGGGGAACTGACGGAGGATTGCCGTCGGGGTAAGTGCTCGGCCTGTGGTGTATGTCCGTCCCTAAAAGCCCAGGTGGTTGATTACAAGCGAAATGGGGTGAAGTCCCATGTATAAATATCGGGCTCAGCTTACCAAGGGTGACGAGATACGCTACATTTCCCATTTGGATTATGCGGGAGTGATGGAGCGGGCCATTCGGCGGGCCAAGCTGCCAGCGGCCTATAGTGAGGGATTTAATCCGCATTTGAAGATGTCTTTCGCATCCCCTTTGTCTTTGGGGGTGACCAGCGACGCAGAATATATGGATTTTGAACTCACCAAGCCCCTGTGCCAGCCGGAGGTTTTTGATAAACTAAGCCAGGCTCTGCCACCGGGCATAAAGCTCATAAGGGTAAAGCCGGTAAAGGAGCCTAAGCCTTGTGAAGGAAAAAAGCATAAGGCCCTTATGGCCGAGGTGGAACAGGGAATATATGATATCAAGGTTCCTCTTATCGGTGCTTGGGAGAAGGCTGTGCAAGCTGTTAAGCAGTTTAATGGTGTTAAGGAAATAAATTATCATCGGGTTACCCCAAAGAAAACCCGGGATATAGAAGTAAAGCAGTATATGCTGGAGCCGATAACAATCGGCCTGGTGGATACTTGGGTAGAACTGGACATGAAAATTGCCATTACCCAGTCTGGCAGTATAAAACCAGCGGAGATATTGGAATTGCTGGTAAAGGAATACGATTTGCCAGCGGATTTGGGCAAAGCCCGGATAAACCGCAGCCAGCTGCTGGGACAGGGCAAGCCACTGATTGATTTGGTCTAAGAGAAAGGAGGGCACGCCGTGAAAACTATATACGTTAATGTAATGCCGGAAGAAACCCGCATGGCTATGGTGGAAGACGGCGAGCTCACCGGACTGGAGCTGGAACGAACCAATCATGCCCATCTGGTAGGCAATATCTACAAGGGGCAGGTACAGAATGTCCTCAAGGGGATGCAGGCTGCCTTTGTGGATATCGGCCAAAGCAAGAATGCTTTTCTGTACGTGGGCAATGGCAAGGTGCCTACAGAAGCCAAAGCCCATTCTCCCCGGGAAAATATTACTGTAGGCCAGGATGTTATGGTGCAGATCATCAAGGATGAGGTGGGTACCAAGGGTCCTCGGGCCACCATGCATCTTTCTATTCCGGGGCGGCATGTGGTATTGATGCCCAATTCGGCCTACATCGGTATATCCCATCGTATTGAGGATGAGACTGAAAGACAGCGGCTCCATGATATTGTGGAGGCTGTTTGCCCGGAGAATATGGGGATAATTATCCGTACAGCGGCAGCAGGGCAGCCGGCGGAAAGTATTATCAGTGATATTAAATATTTGGTCCGGGTCTGGGAGGAAATTTCTGCCAAGGCCAAGCGGCCGGGGCATACGGCTATTTTATACCGGGATGCGGATTTGGTAATTCGGATTGTCAGGGATTATTTCACTGCTGATGTGGATAAAATGGTCATTGATGATGAAAGGATGTATCAACGGGTTTTGGCCCTGGTAAAGCAGGTGTCCCCGGAGAGTGCGGACAGGATTGAACTGTACTCTGGCTCGAATATATATGGTGATTATGGTATTTCGGAGGCCATAAGCGGTTTAAACAGCCGGATTGTGGAATTAAAATCCGGGGGATTTTTGGTCATCGATAAGACCGAGGCTATGACGGTTATTGATGTAAATACCGGTAGCTTTGTGGGGGATTTGAACCTGGCGGATACGGTCTATAAGCTGAATATTGAAGCGGCGGATGAGATTATGCGTCAGCTGCGCCTGCGGGATATTGGCGGTATGATCCTGGTGGACTTCATTGATATGGAAAGCGATAGTCAGAATGAGGATTTATTACAGAGACTAAGGGAGCTGGCTGCAGATGACCGGTCCAAAACTAACGTGGTGGATATTACCGCTCTGGGCTTGGTGGAAATTACCCGGCGCAAGTCCCGGAAAAATTTGGGAAGCCTCCTTTATTGTCAGTGTCCTTCCTGTCAGGGAACTGGTACCATAATGTCACCGGAAAGCATCGCCATCAAGGTATGCCGGGATATTAGGCGGGTGGAAGCCAACAAACATGCCCCAGATGGTTATGTGCTGAAGCTGCATACGCAGGCGGCCAATGAAATCAAGGCCATGGACAGCTTCGCTCTGCTCAAAAAAGAGTTGGGAGTTGAGGTTAAAGTAAAGGCCTCCCGGGAAATAATGCCCGGCTGTTATAATTTAACTCAGAATTAAAAAAACATGTTGCATTATTAACTGCCTTATGATAAACTATCACACGGTGTAATTAGAAAACGCACGCCAGAGGACGATTGCCCTGTGCCCAAAGTGGTGGCGCAACCGGATGAGGCTGGCGGAGGAAAAGAAAACAGGAGGTGCACCATTATGTCAGTTGTTTCTATGAAACAGTTATTAGAGGCCGGTGTTCATTTCGGACATCAGACCAGAAGATGGAACCCTAAAATGGCTAAGTACATCTTCACCGAGCGCAATGGTATCTATATCATTGATTTGCAGAAGACCGTAAAGAAGGCTGAAGAGGCTTACAACTTCGTTCGCAGCGTTGCTGAAGAAGGCAAGTCCATTCTCTTCGTTGGTACTAAGAAGCAGGCTCAGGAAGCTATTAAGGAAGAAGCTATCAAGGCTGATATGTTCTATGTAAATGAGCGTTGGCTTGGTGGTATGATGACCAACTTCAAGACCATTCAGACTCGCGTAAAGCGTCTGAAGGAGCTTGAGACCATGGCTGAGGACGGTACTTTCGATGTTCTTACCAAGAAGGAAGTATTGGGCCTGCGTCATGAGATGGAAAAGCTTGAGAAGTATCTCGGCGGTATTAAGGAAATGAAGGAGCTCCCAGGTGCTCTGTTCATCGTTGATCCACGCAAGGAGAGAATTGCTGTAGCTGAGGCACACAAGCTGAATATTCCTATCGTTGCTATCATTGATACCAACTGTGACCCAGATGAGATTGATTACCCAATCCCTGGTAACGACGATGCTATCCGTGCAGTAAGACTTCTTACCGGTAAGATTGCAGATGCAGTTATCGAGGGCCGTCAGGGTCAGTCCACTGAGGCTCCAGCTGAAGAAGAGGCTGCTGAGTAATATGAACATAAGAGGGGTAAGGGGCTATCCCTTATCCCTTATTTAATATCAAATACATTTTTTAGGAGGAACTAAAGATGGCACAGATTACTGCTGCATTAGTAAAAGAATTGCGTGAGCTCACCGGTGCTGGTATGATGGATTGCAAAAAGGCATTGGTAGAGTGCGATGGCGATAAGGACAAGGCTATTGATTATCTCCGTGAAAAGGGAATTTCCAAGGCTGCCAAGAAGGCTGGCCGTATTGCTTCCGAGGGTGTTGTAGCAGCTGCTTATGATGCAGCCAGCAACACTGCATGTCTGGTTGAGGTTAACTCCGAGACTGACTTCGTAGCTAAGAATGACAACTTCAAGGAATTGGTAAAGAAGATTGCCAACCATATTATTGCTACCAAGCCAGCTGATTTGGACGCTTTGAATGCTTCCATGCTGGATGGCAAGACTGTAGCTGATGTTATGACCGAGGCTGTGGCTTCCATTGGTGAGAAGCTGTCCCTTCGTCGCTTTGTTGTATATACTTCCGAGAACAAGCTGGCTACTTACATCCACATGGGTGGTAAGATTGGCGTAGTTGTAGAGCTTTCCGGTGGCAGCGATGAGCTGGCTCAGGACGTAGCTCTCCAGATTACTGCTCAGAAGCCACAGAGCGTTGACCGTAGTGGCGTTGATCCTGAGTATCTGGAGCATGAGCGTGCTGTACTTCGAGCACAAGCTCTGGAAGAGGGCAAGCCTGAGAACATCGTTGACAAGATGGTTGAGGGTCGTCTCAATAAGACCTATAAAGAAATCTGTCTGGTTGAGCAGGAATTCTTCAAGTCTTCCGATCATGAGACCATTCAGGATATCCTTGGTGATGTAAAGGTTCTTCGTTTCACTCGTTTTGAGATGGGTGAAGGTCTGGAGAAGAAGAACGAAGACTTTGCCGCTGAGGTTGCAGCTCAGATTAAATAAAATTTCATATTTTATAGAAAAGGGACTAGCAAAAGCGGTCCCTTTTTCTGCAAAGTATGATATTTTTTCAAGGATTTTTTGTATTTGTGTCGAAAGTAATATAGGGAAATTTTATATATGGAGGTCGTTGTAGTGGGAAAGTATAAACGCGTCGTTTTAAAACTTAGTGGCGAATCACTGGCGGGGGAGCAGGGCTTTGGCATTAATCCTGTGGTGGTGGAAGCCATAGGAAAGCAGATAAAGCGCGTACATGAGGCCGGTATTGATGTGGCTATCGTCGTAGGTGGCGGCAACATCTGGCGTGGGCTGGCCGGCAGTGCTGAGGGCATGGACCGGGCTCAGGCTGATTACATGGGCATGTTGGCAACAGTGATTAATTCCTTGGCCATTCAGGATGCTCTGGAGCAGGCAGGGGTTCCTTCCCGGGTACAGAGTGCTATTGAAATGCGTCAGGTAGCAGAGCCATATATCCGTCGCAAGGCCATCCGGCATATGGAAAAGGGCCGGGTAGTAATCTTCGGTGCCGGTACCGGTAATCCGTATTTTTCCACGGATACTACCGCCGCACTTCGGGCAGCAGAGATTGAGGCTGATGTTATCCTCATGGGCAAGAAGGGTACTGAGGGTATCTACGATAAAGACCCTAATCAGAACGAGGATGCCAAGAAGTTTGACAATATCAGCTATACAGAGATTTTGCTTCGTCGCCTGAATGTTATGGATTCTACGGCTACCAGCTTGTGCATGGATAATGATATTCCACTGGTAGTATTTAAGATTGACGACTACGAAAATATCTACCGGGCTGCGGTAGGGGAAGATATAGGTACAACTGTAGGGGGGAAATAATTTATGATTAGTGACATTATTGCTTCTAATGAGGCGCGTTTGAATAAGTCCATTGATGCGCTTAAAAGAGAGTTCGGTTCTCTGCGGGCTGGTCGAGCTACACCATCCCTGTTGGACAAGGTAATGGTAGATTATTATGGGACACCTACTCCGGTGAATCAGGTGGCCAAGGTATCTGTACCTGAACCTCGTATGATTATGATTCAGCCTTGGGAAAAGACCATGCTGCACGAGATAGAAAAGGCAATTATGAAGTCCGAGCTGGGACTTTCCCCAAATTCCGATGGCACGGCTATTCGCTTGTCCATTCCACAGCTCACTCAGGAACGCCGTAAGGAATTGGTGAAGACTGTAAACAAGAAAGGCGAGGAAGCCAAGGTAGCTATCCGCAATATTCGTCGGGATGCTAATGATGCCATTAAGAAGCTGGAAAAGGACAAGGAGATTACTGAGGACGAGTCCAAGAAGGCCTTGGAAAAGTTCCAGAAGATAGTTGATTCCTTCATTAAGAATGTTGATACACTGAAGGAAGCCAAGGAAAAGGAAATCATGGAAGTTTAATATGGAAATTAACGTGATTGGTCACCCCTGGCATTTGGCCAAAGCCTTGCTTAATGAGGCTAATATAAGGTATAATGTAACGGTAACACATCCAACAAAGGATTTTTTCAAACTGGAACCGGATGGCTATTATGTTGTTCGGCAGTGCCTGTTAGATGATGGTACATTAGATATTAGACTGGCAGCCAGACTGCAAAAGGAGGTGTCTACTAATGGCTTACAAGATTGAAGAAGGATGTATCTCTTGTGGTACTTGTGCAGGAACTTGCCCTGTTGAGGCAATTTCTGAGGGTGATGGCAAGTATGAAATCAACCCAGATGTTTGTGTTGAGTGCGGTGCTTGTGCTGGTAACTGCCCTGTAGGTGCTATTGTTGCTCCTTGATAGGCGTGTCAGTCCTTAACGACTGATAAAGTGTGAATGTGCCCCTCAGGTATATATTGAGGGGCATATTTTCGTATGGAAAACTCGGCAACGTGTGAGCAGGAGTTAAAGAATGTTAAAAAAGTTATTTGGCAAGAAAAAAGCAAATAATAATTACGAAAATAACAGCGATTTGCTGGAAACTATAGATAGAGACAAAATGCCACGCCATGTGGCCATTATTATGGATGGTAATGGGCGTTGGGCAAAGGAAAAGGGTATGCTGCGTTCGGCTGGTCATACTGCGGGCATTAAGGCGCTCAAAAGAGTTCTGAAAACTGCTGTAAACATCAATTTGGAAGCATTAACGGTGTATGCCTTTTCCACGGAGAATTGGAAACGACCAACAGCAGAAGTGGATTTTTTGATGAAGCTCTTTTCTGAGTATTTGGAAAAAGAACTTGATGAAATGGATCAAGAAAATGTACATATTAATTTTATTGGTCGTACGGATGCCTTTTCTCCATACTTGCAGAGTCAGATGGAGGACGCAAAAAAGCGTACTGCGAATAATACCGGCGTAAAGTTTACTGTGGCAGTTAATTACGGGGGACAGGATGAAATTGTTCGTGCGATTCAGACTTTGGCCAATGAGGTAAAGGAAAATAGGCTTTCTCCAGAGGAAATTAGTCCTCAAATTCTGGAGAAGCATTTGGATACTGCAGACCTTCCAGCGGTGGATTTGGTTATTCGTACCAGTGGAGATATGCGTTTAAGTAATTTCCTTATCTGGCAGACCGCTTATGCAGAATTTTGGTTTACAGAAACGAATTGGCCGGATTTTACTGAAGCAGATATGATTGAGGCTATTGTAGATTACAGTAAACGAGACAGACGGTTTGGCGGTCTCAGCAAAAGAAATGAGGAAAAATAAGGATGCTTACGAGAATAGTTACCGGTGTAGTTGGAATCGCACTGGCAACAATTGTTATACAGACTGGTGGGGCAATGTTTGCCGGCGCTGTGCTGTTATTGGCTTTTGGGGCTTGGTATGAATATTGCCGAGCCTTTAATCAGAAGGGATATAACCCAACCCAGGTTACCGGAATGGTACTTATTTCAGCTATGTGGGTTGGTGGATGGTTGGGCAATGAAGCCCTTCTGGTGGGTACCACGATGCTTTCTGTGCTTACTGTCATGTTGCTTACAGTGTTAAATCACGATAAGTTTGATGTATTATCGGCAGTAATTTCTGTTGCAGGAATTTTTTACATAGGCTTGCCCTTTGTTCATTTGGTAATGCTGCGATTTATGGGTGGAGATAGTGTTATCGCCACCAATCTAGGGGATTTTTCAACAGGCTGTGCATTGGTTTGGATAGCGCTCATTGGTACTTGGGCCAGTGATACCTTTGCCTATTTTGCCGGCTGTGCTATGGGAAAGCATAAATTATGTGAGAAAATCAGCCCGAAGAAGACCATTGAAGGATTCATTGGGGGCCTTATCGGCACCACCGCTTCGGTGGCTGGCTTAGGCGTGTTCTTTGGCCTTGATGTGGTGACCATGGCAGTGTTAGGCTTTATTATTTGCATCGTGGCAACATTGGGAGATTTGGTGGAATCTGTGGTGAAACGCTATACAGGTATTAAGGACTCCGGCAATATCATTCCTGGTCACGGTGGAATATGGGATCGGTTTGACAGTGTATTATATACTGTACCATTGGTATATTATTTTATGTATGTTACTAAGATTGCAGGGTAATGAAAAGTGGACTGACAGGAGCGGTCCACTTTCTTGTGTAGATTAAGGAGCATTTGTTATGAAAAATATAGTCGTTCTAGGTTCAACTGGTTCCATTGGTACACAGACCCTGGATGTGGTGCGGAATAACCCAGAGTTATTCCATGTGTCCGTATTGGTGGCTAACCGCAGTGATGAGCTTTTGGAGCAGCAGATTAATGAGTTCAAGCCGGAGCTGGCGGTTTTATCGGATAATGAAGCGGCTCAGCGGTTAATGAGCCGCTATTCCGGCAAAACTAAAATCATGGGGGGCCGGGAGGCAGTTATTGAGGCTGCAGTATTCCCAGAGGCAGATACGGTGGTTACCTCCCTTATGGGCTTTGCCGGTTTGGAACCTACCATGGCAGCCCTTAATGCCAGAAAGAATATTGCCTTAGCCAATAAGGAAACTTTGGTAGTAGCTGGAGAACTGGTTATGGCCAAAGCCAAGGAGATGGGCTGTGCAATTTTACCGGTGGATAGTGAGCATTGCGCTTTGTTCCAGTGTCTCCAGGGCCAGGATAGAAGTGCTGTGGAAAAACTGATTCTCACGGCTTCCGGCGGACCTTTCAGAGGGAAAAAAGCAGTAGAATTGACTAATGTAACCAAGTCTGACGTGTTGGCCCATCCAACCTGGAATATGGGACAAAAGATTACGGTGGACTCGGCATCGTTAATCAATAAGGGCTTGGAAGTTATTGAAGCGAAGTGGCTGTACGGAGTATCTTATGATGATATTCAGGTGGTGGTTCATCCTCAGAGTATCGTTCACTCCATGGTACAGTATCAGGATGGTACTGTAATGGCCCAGTTGGGCTGTACGGATATGCGGCTGCCGATTCAGTATGCTTTGACCTATCCGGATCGGGTGAAGTCCCAATTCCCAAGGGTAGATTTTTACGAACTGTCCAAGCTGACCTTTGAGAAGCCAGATATGGATACCTTCCGAGGCTTGAAGCTGGCCTTTGAAGCCGGCAAGACCGGTGGTACCATGCCTTGCGTTATGAATGCGGCCAATGAAGTGGCTGTCGAGGCCTTCCTTAAGGGTCAGGCAGGCTTTTTACAGATATATGATTTAATTGAAAATGCTATGGCAAAAGCCAATATTGAATTTAACCCATCTTTAGAGCAGCTGTTGGAGGCTGATGAGTGGGCAAGAATGATTACCAGAAAAGAACTGGCTAAGTAGGGAGTAAGAATATTATGCTATTGACGATTGTTTCAGCAGTATTTGTGTTTGGCCTGTTGGTGTTGGTACACGAATGGGGACATTTTATTACTGCAAAAATGACTAATATGCGGGTAGACGAGTTTGCCATTGGTTTTGGGCCGAAGCTTCTGAGCTGGCAAAAGGGAGAAACCCTATATGCTCTGCGGGCTATTCCGCTGGGGGGCTTTAACCGGATTGCCGGCATGGATTTTGATGAAGATGAGGAGTCGGACGCTGGGGACCGGGCTTATTTTAAACGGCCGGTATGGGCCAGAATGATTGTTATTTTGGCTGGTTCCTTCATGAATTTTGTCTTACCGGTGATACTGTTCTTTTTAATATTCTTTTTCAGTGGTATTCAAACACCAAATCCTGAGCCGATTATTGGTGATGTACTGGCCGGGCGGCCAGCTGCCTCAGCCGGACTTAGACCTGGGGACCGTATTTTGACCATTAATGGTCAGGAAGTAAATGAGTGGAAAAACATCTCGGAGTCTTTCCAGAATTCTGCTGGCAAGCCTTTTGAAATAACGTATCTTAGAGATGGCGAAACCCTGACTGGTACGGTTATACCGGAGGAGGATCCTGCTACCAAACGAGTACTGATTGGTATTCAGGGGACATTGATTACTCAGGATGTTTCCTTGGGGGAAGCCGCTAGCCTTTCTATAGAGAAAACCAGTAATATTTTTAAGGCTATGTTGGATGCCTTGGCTATGCTGGTAACTAAGGAAGGGGCTTCCGCTGAGTTATCCGGTCCGATAGGGGTAGCCCAAATGGCTGGTGAAGTGGCGCAGCATGGATTTATACCTTTGTTGAATTTTGCCGCTTTTTTGAGTCTGAACTTGGGAATTGTTAATTTGTTACCAATTCCGGCGCTGGATGGCGGACATTTTGTTACATTGGTAATTGAGGCTGTCCGGGGTAAGCAGATGAGCAAAAAGGCCATGTATTATATTCAGGCAGTGGGCGTGGTAATACTCATAAGCCTGATGATATTTGCTACATTTAATGATGTAACCAGATAAGGAGGACCGCTATGATACAACGTAGGCAGACCAGACAAATTCATATTGGCGATATAGCCATTGGCGGTGGTGCTCCTATATCGGTTCAGTCCATGACTAACACCAAGACCACGGATACACAGTCCACTGTAGAGCAAATCAATGCCTTGCAGGCAGCTGGCTGTGACATAGTCCGTTTGGCTGTACCGGACATGGAGGCAGCTTTAAATCTTGGTAATATAATAAAGAAAGTTAATATTCCTTTGGTGGCGGATATTCATTTTGATTATCGGCTGGCTTTGGAAGCCATTAATCAAGGAATCTCCGCCCTGCGGTTAAATCCCGGCAACATTGGCGGAGAGGAAAAGGTCAAGGCAGTGGTTAAAGAGGCCAAGGCCCACAAAATCCCCATCCGCATCGGTGTTAATGCTGGATCCTTGGATAAGAAGCTTATGGCCAAGTACGGCGGGGTAACTGCCCAAGCTTTGGTGGATTCCGCCATGGAGCATGTACGGATACTGGAAGCACAGGACTTTACCAATATGAAAATATCCTTAAAGGCCCATGATGTGCCATTGACCATTGAAGCCTACCAGCTGATGTCTCAAACGGTGGATTATCCGTTGCATTTGGGTATCACCGAGGCGGGAACTGCCCGCAGTGGCATGATTAAGTCAGCGGTAGGCATTGGTGCTCTCCTTAGTCAGGGCATTGGCGATACCTTCCGCATATCCCTTACTGGTGATCCGGTAGTGGAGGTAAAGGTGGCCAATGAAATCCTTAAATCCCTTGGGATGCGGGAATACGGTCCAACCCTGATTTCCTGTCCAACCTGTGGCCGAACCAGCATTGATTTGGCTGGTATTGCTGAAGAGGTGGAACGTCGGCTGGAGGATATCAAAAAGCCAATTTCCGTGGCAGTAATGGGCTGTGTTGTTAACGGTCCCGGGGAAGCCAAGGGAGCTGATGTTGGTATCGCCGGTGGTAACGGTGAAGGCCTGGTATTCAGAAAAGGCGAGATAATTCGCAAGGTTAAGGAAACCGAATTGGTTGAGGAATTATTTAAAGAAATAGATAAGATTTTACAGGAGGATTAAAATAGTGCGCGCAACAACTCTTTATGCACCAACTTTACGGGAGACCCCAGCGGAGGCCGAGGTAAAAAGCCATCAGCTTATGCTGCGGGCCGGTATGATAAGAAAGGCAGCAGGCGGTTTATACACCTATATGCCTTTGGCTTGGCGGACTTTGAAGAAAATTATGCAGATTGTCCGTGAGGAAATGGACGAGGCTGGTGGCCAGGAAATCGCCATGCCAATTGTTCAGCCGTCGGAAATTTGGAAAGAAACTGGCCGTTGGTCGGTATATGGTGATGAGATGTTCAGAGTTTCAGACCGTCATGGTCGGGAATTCTGCCTTGGGCCAACTCATGAAGAAATGGTTACCACCCTTATTCGGGACGAGGTGCGCTCCTATAAGCAGCTTCCTTTAATGCTGTATCAGATTCAGAACAAGTATCGGGATGAAATTCGTCCACGCTTTGGACTGATGCGGGGCCGGGAATTCATCATGAAGGACCTTTATTCTTTTGATAAGGATGAGGAAGGCATGAATGAGTCCTATAAGAAGATGTATGATGCCTATACCCGGGTATTCTCCCGTATGGGATTGGAATTTAGACCGGTAGAGGCAGATAATGGTGCCATCGGTGGCGGTCATTCTCACGAATTTACCGTGTTGGCCGAGGCTGGTGAGTCCAATATCGCCTATTGTACCAAGTGTGATTATGCCGCTTCGGATGAGAAGGCGGAGCTTACGGTTATTAAGGCCCCAGAGGAGGATATGAAGGAGCTGGAAAAGGTTTCCACTCCTGATGCCCACACGATTGAGCTGGTGGCCAAATGTCTGAATCTCCCGTTGGATAAGACCATCAAGGCGGTAGCCTTCCAAAGCGAGCAGGATGAATTGGTATTGGCCTTTGTTCGGGGAGACCATGACGTTAACGATGTAAAGGTACTGAATCTCTTCGATGAAATTATTGACTTGCATATGGCCTCTGATGAAGCTATTGCAGCTGCTGGCGGTGTAGCCGGTTTCATGAGTCCAATAGGCATTAAAGAGGGTACTAAGGTAGTAGTGGATGCTACTGTTATGGAAATGTACAATGCCTGTGCTGGCGCCAACGAAAAGGATATGCATTTCATTAATGTAAATCCTAAGCGGGATTTCAAGGATGTAATTGTGGCCGATATTCGTATGGTGAAGGAAGGGGATGCTTGCCCACACTGTGGAGCACCAGTAAAGATGACCAGAGGCATCGAGGCCGGTCAGGTATTTACTTTGGGAACCAAGTATTCTGAATCCCTGCATGCAACTTTCCTGGATGAAAACGGTCGGGAAAAGCCATTGGTAATGGGTTGCTATGGTATTGGTGTTAGCCGGACTATGGCGGCAGCCATTGAACAGAATAATGATGAAAATGGTATCATTTGGCCACGGGCTATTGCTCCTTTTGAAGTGGTGGTTGTACCGGTTAATGCCAAGAATGATGACCAGCTGCGCATTGCCGAGGAAATTTATACAGAGCTGAAAGCCAAGGGCGTGGATGTACTCATTGACGACCGTAAGGAACGGCCTGGTGTTAAGTTTAAGGATGCGGACCTGATTGGCTATCCGCTGCGTATAACCGTTGGACCAAAGGCTGTAGATGAGGATTCTGTAGAGCTTAAGGTTCGTCGTAATGGTGAAATGGTGAATGTGACCAAGGCTGAGGCTGCTGCCAAGGCTGTGGAGATGCTGGAGGAACTTTGATGAAAAAGCTAGCTTTAATTTTGTCATGTTTGATGTTGTTTTTTGTCTGTGGGTGCCAGCGGCACGGTGCCACGGGCGAGAAGGCTTCCGGAGAAATAACGGTACTTACCAGCTTTTATCCTATGTATGTGGCAACCATCAATATCACTGATGGAGTTGAGGGGGTTAAGGTGGTCAACATGACCCAGCCCCAGACTGGTTGCTTACACGATTATCAGCTGACTACCCAGGATATGAGTCTCATAGAAACTGCTGATGTGATGGTAGTAAATGGTGGCGGTATGGAGAGCTTCCTGGACAAGGTGATAAAACAGCATCCAAAATTAAAGCTTATAGATGCATCAAAGGACATTCCCTTATTGGATGATAACCCCCATGTTTGGGTAAGTATTACCAATGAAATCCAGCAGGTGAAAAATATAGCCGCCCAGCTGGCAGAAATTGATCCTAAGCATAAGGGTCAGTATGAAAAGAATTGTGCTGATTATGTGGCTAAATTATGGAAGCTGCAGGGTGATATGCATAAACAGCTGGATGGCTTTGCCGGAAAGAAGATTATCACTTTCCATGAGGCTTTTCCGTATTTTGCAAAAGAGTTTAATTTGGAAATCGCCGCTGTCATTGACCGGGAACCGGGAACAGAGCCGACTCCTAAGGAATTGGAGGAGACAATCGGCATAATTAAGAGTTCCGGGATCAAGGCTGTTTTCACTGAACCACAGTATTCCTCCGGTGCAGCTAACACAATAGCTGCTGAAACCGGAGCAGTGGTTTATGAGCTGGATCCGGCAGTTACCGGTGAAGCCAAGCCGACGGCCAAGGACGATTACCTTAAAATAATGAAAAAAAATGCGGAGACTTTAGTGAAAGCACTGGCAAATTAAGGCTTTACAGCGGTTAATTTTGTCAAGGTATTTTTCTTGACAAACAATAGGGCTGTGGCTATAATAAATGAGGTCGATATTTCTATGATGAAGATTAATACTATAGAAGCCGACAATAAACTTGGTTTAGGGGTTCCTTTTCAGTTTTCCACAACAGCTGAGGAAATCGGTGCTGCCCATGATGACTATTCCTTTGTAGGGGATATATTGGTCAAGGGGGAGCTGGTGGCAACTGGCAGGGGATACCGTGTAAGTGGTCAGATTTCCTGTACGAAGTCCTTCGTGTGTGACCGTTGTCTGGAGGAATCAACCCAGCAGCAGGAGCACGATTTTGACGAAGAATATCAAAAGCGGGGACTTGGCTACAAGGAAGATGACCAGGATGTGAATTATTTTGATGGCGATGAGGTAGACATATCATCCATGATACGGGATGTGTTGTTATCCGATCAGCCGTTAAATAATATATGCAACGCTGATTGTCGCGGTCTGTGCCTTAAGTGTGGCGCAAACCTCAATCATGGCGATTGTGGCTGTGACCGTACTGTTATTGACCCAAGACTGGCGGCATTGCAGCAATTATTGATTAAGAAATAATTCTATATTTATTGAGAGTATTTCGTTAAGGAGGTGTATCCTGAATGGCAGTACCAAAGCGTAAAATGTCTAAGGCTCGTCGTGATTCCCGTCGTGCCAACTGGAAGTTGGAGGTTCCTGGTTTCGTAGAGTGCCCACAGTGCCACGAGCCAAAGATGCCTCATCATGTTTGCACAGAGTGTGGTTATTATGATGGCAAGGAAGTTATTTCCGCGGCTGAATAATTGACTGTTAAATGGGCAGGCTTAAGGCCTGCTCATTTTTAATGGTTAAAAGTGTATTAAAAATTCAAACATTTAGTAGCTGATAATATTTTTCTTGCCTTTTATAACAAAACTATATATAATCATATAAGTTAGTAGCAGGTGATACTAATTTTTGCAGAAACAGTGCTAACAAGGTATGTTGCGTTGTGTCAGGTTACCAAAGGGATTGATGGGTTAAGGGATGAATTCATTTGTTAATCTGACAATTAGCAACGTTTGGAATGTTTTGCCGTTTTATGTTATGATGATGGTGTTGTTATAAGGTGAGCAAAATGGCCCGTGTGAAAAAAAAGGAAAGACATGAAATTCTAAAGCGTCAAGTCCATGAAAAGCCTTTTTTGACAGATGAGGAATTATCCAAGCTATTGAATGTAAGTATACAGACCATACGTCTGGATCGTACCGAGCTGGGGATTCCTGAAGTGCGTGAACGGATACGCAAGGTTGCAGAGAAGGCTCATGACAAGGTGACCACTATAGAAAAGGATGACTTGGTGGGAGAGCTCATTGAGCTTAATCCAGGTCACACCGGTGTTTCTTTGTTGAAGGTTACTGAGGATATGGTATTTGCCAAAAATCAGATTGCCAAAGGACATTATATATTCTCCCAGGCCAATTCCTTGGCTCTGGCATTGATAAATGCTCCTATGGCGGTTACTGGTGTGGCAAATATAAAATATAAGGTACCGGTTAAAATCGGCGAAATGCTGGTGGCGAAGGCGGAAGTTATACGCCAGCGCTGTAACAAGTTTTTTGTCTGGGTAAAGACAAGAAATGACAAAGAAGAAGTGTTTAGAGCCAAATTTATAGTGGTTTCATTGGCTGACGGCAAATAGGAGGCTTGGAATTGAAACTCGCAGTAGATGCAATGGGTGGAGATTATGCTCCCAAGCAGATAGTTTTGGGGGCAATTGAAGCCGCAAAGAAATATGATTGTGAAATCGTGCTGGTTGGGGACAAACCACAGATTGAAGCAGAATTAAAGGCCAATAATGCCTTAGATATAAAGAATATTGAAATTCACCACACTACTGAGATCATTGAAATGGGCGAGCATCCTGTGGATGCCGTGCGTAAGAAAAAGGATTCCAGTCTGGTGGTGGCCACTAAGCTGGTGAAGAATGGCGAATGTGATGCTGTATTGTCCGCCGGCAGCACTGGTGCGGCAACTACGGCTGCGACATTGTTCCTTCGTACTATCAAGGGAGTGGACAGACCGTCAATAGCTACGCCGTTGCCTACTTCTGATGGACTGGTTCTCCTGTTGGATTCCGGTGCAATAGTAGATAGTAGGCCTAAGGATTTGACCGAAATGGCCCTTATGGGTTCCATTTACAGTCAATATGTTTACGGCATTGATAATCCTAAGGTAGGACTTTTGAATGTCGGGGAAGAAGAAACCAAGGGTAATAAGAAGGTTCAGACCACATATCCCATGCTGAAAGGCATGAGTTCTATAAATTTCATTGGAAATGTTGAAGGCCGTGATATACCAACTGGTATGGCTGATGTAGTAATTTGTGATGGATTTGTTGGGAATATTGTGCTAAAATTTGCAGAGGGTTTGGCAGTTACATTGTTCAACCTTATTAAGGATGCAATTAAGAGCGGTGGTATATTTGCTAAGCTGGGGGCCTTTTTGGTTATGCCGGCCCTGAAGAAGCTGGGCAAACGTCTGGATGTTTCTGAATACGGCGGGGCACCTTTACTGGGTGTTAATGGTTGCTGTATAATATGCCACGGTTCATCCGCAGCAAAATCTATTTGCAGTGCGATAAATGTCGCCAATGAATATGTTAAGAGTAATGTGGTAGAACGCATTAGGGACAGTATAGAGAAGGAGGAGATGCTCAAGAATGACAGCGAAACAAATTAACGCAGGAATACTTGGTACAGGTTATTATCTCCCAGAAAAGATATTATCCAATAAAGACTTGGAAAAGATTGTTGATACAAGTGATGAGTGGATTACTGAGAGAACTGGTATTAAAGAACGTCGTATTGCTGCTGATGATGAAGCTACATCAGATTTGGCAATTAAGGCTGCTGAAATGGCCTTGAAGGACGCCAAGGTATCTCCGGAAGACCTGGATTTAATTATTGTAGCAACCCTGACGTCAGATAGAATTATTCCTTCTACGGCTTGTATGATACAGGAACGGCTGGGGGCAAAAAAAGCCGCGGCATTTGATTTGTCGGCAGCATGCTCCGGTTTCGCGTACGGGTTGACAGTAGCAGCACAGTTCATTCAGTGTGGTGCATATAAGAAAACTTTGGTGATTGGTGCAGAAACCCTTTCCAAATACATAAATTGGGAAGATCGCAACACCTGCGTATTGTTCGGTGATGGTGCCGGAGCCGCAGTGTTGGGTCCCGTTGAAGAAGGATACGGTATTCTCGGTTTTGATTTGGGAAGTGATGGTTCCGGTGGCGACGCCATACAGATTCCTTCCAGTGGCAGTCTGATGCCAGTGAGCAAGGAATCCATAGACCAGCGATTAAATCTCATTCATATGAATGGTAAGGAAGTATTCAAATTTGCTGTAAAGGCGATGGGGAATACTGTAAAGCGGTCTCTGGAATGGGCTGGAATGGCCAAGGAGGATATCGATTGGCTGGTACCACATCAGGCCAATATCCGCATCATCCAGTCCGCAGCTAAACGGTTGGCTATGCCAATGGAAAAGGTTGTAGTAAATATACAAAAGTATGGAAACATGTCAGCGGCCTGCATACCGATTGCATTGGCTGAGGCTGCTGCTGAGAAGCGCTTTAAGAAAGGCGATATAATAGCACTATCTGGTTTCGGCGCAGGCCTGACCTGGGCATCATGCATAATCAGATGGTCTAAGGAGGATTAACATGTTTGAGGCAAATCCAATTTGTAAGATGTTAAATATTAAATACCCTATTTTCCAGGGTGGGATGGCATGGATTGGTACAGCGGAGCTGGCTTCAGCTGTATCCAATGCTGGTGGCCTGGGTATCATTGGTGCCGGCCATATGCCACCTGATATTCTCCGAGCAGAAATTCAGAAGACCAAGCAGCGTACTGACAAGCCATTTGGCGTAAATATCATGCTGATGTCTCCTTTTGTTAAGGAGGTTATGCAGGTAGTTGTTGATGAAAAGGTTCCAGTAGTTACTACTGGTGCTGGAAATCCAGCAGAATACCTGCCTGCTTTGAAGGAAATTGGTACTAAGGTTATCCCGGTAGTTGCTTCCGTAGCACTGGCTAAGCGTTTGGTTCGTTCCGGTGTTGACGCAGTTATTGCTGAGGGTACTGAGTCTGGCGGTCATATTGGTGATATCACTACTATGGCACTGGTTCCACAGGTTGTTGATGCCGTTGATGTTCCGGTAATTGCTGCCGGTGGTATTGGTGATTCCCGTGGAATTGCTGCAGCGGTTGCTTTGGGTGCTTCCGGTGTACAGATGGGTTCCAGATTTGTAGTTTCCGAGGAATGTATTGCTCATGAAAACTACAAAAATCTTGTACTGAAGGCTAAGGATCGTTCCACAGTAGTTACTGGTCGTTCCACTGGCCATCCTGTACGGGTTATCAGCAACAAAATGACCCGGGAATATGCAGAGATGGAAGCTAGACAGGCCAGCATTGAAGAGCTGGAGAAGTTCGGTGCAGGCCGGTTGAATTTGGCTACTCATAAGGGCGATGTGGAAAATGGCTCCGTAATGATTGGTCAGATTTCCGGTATGTTTGATGATATCAAACCTGTAGCTACTATCATTGAAGAATTGGTAGCAGGTTTGGCTCCTGTAAAAGACCGGCTTAACGATTTTGTAAAATGAGACTTATTCAGTGGGAGCTTTGTACTCCCACTGAATTTAGCCGAATAAATCCAGAGCTTACGGGGGCTTGAATCCCACCTTAGAGGAAGGAGCCTTAGCACTCGTTAGCGTGGGGTAAAATAATAATTTTGATACTTAGGTATGGAGATTTAAAAAATGAATAAACTTGCATTTGTTTTCCCAGGACAGGGAGCACAGAAGGTTGGCATGGGTAAGGATTTCTATGATCACTACGACGTGGCCAAGAAATTGTTTAAGGAAGCTGATGAGGCTTTGGGCTATTCCATAATGAAGATGTGTTTTGAGGGCCCAGAGGAAGATTTGAAGCTTACTGCCAATACTCAGCCGGCAATTCTTACCATAAGCTGTATTGCTAATGAAATCCTCAAGGAAAATGGCATTCAGCCGGATATCACCGGTGGTCATTCCTTGGGCGAGTATTCCGCTTTGGTAGCAGCTGGTGTACTGAAGTTCCAGGATGCTGTGTCTTTGGTACATAAGCGTGGCGAATTCATGCAGGAGGCTGTTCCGGTAGGTGAGGGCGGTATGGCTGCCATCATCGGTGTTGACCGGGAGAAGATCATCGAAATCTGTGAAAAGATTAATGGTGAAAGCCCAGTTCAGGCTGTAAATCTTAATTGCCCTGGTCAGACAGTAATTGCCGGTGCAACTATGGGTGTAGAAAAGGCTGTAGAGGAATTAAAGGCTGCCGGAGCTAAGAAGGCGGTTATTCTTCCTGTAAGTGCACCTTTCCATAGCACTCTTATGAAGCCAGCAGCTGAGAAACTGGCTGCAGAGCTGGATAAGGTTACCCTTTCTGAAGCAAAGATTCCTGTTGTGGTAAATGTTAATGCACATATTTTGACCAGAGCAGATGAAATTAAGGAAAGCCTGGTTGCTCAGGCTGCAAGCCCAGTTCTTTGGGAAGACTGTGTAGCTCAGATGCGGGCCTTTGGTGCGGATACACTTTTGGAGGCCGGCCCTGGCAAGACCCTTTGCGGCTTTAACCGTCGTATTGATAAGGAAATAAAGAGCCTTAATGTTGAGGATGTTGAGTCACTGGAAAAAACGCTTGACTATTTCAAGGAGGTTCGTTAATATGCACTTAGATGGAAAGACTGCGCTTGTTACAGGCGGTTCCCGTGGAATTGGTCGGGCAATTGCATTAAAACTGGCTTCAGAAGGTGCGGCAGTGGCCATTAATTACGCTGGCAATGCCAAAGCAGCTGAGGAAGTAAAATCTCAGATTGAGGCAGCTGGTGGCAAGGCTATGATTGTCCAGGCGGATGTATCCAAGGGAGAGTCCGTTGAGGCAATGGTTAAAGAAGTTACTGATACCCTTGGTGGTATTGATATTTTAGTAAATAATGCGGGAATAACCCGGGACGGTCTCCTTATGCGTATGAAGGAGGAGGACTGGGATGCAGTTCTGGATACTAACCTTAAGGGCGTGTTCTACTGCACTAAGGCGGTTTCCAAGCTGATGATGAAGAAACGCTTTGGCCGTATTGTAAATATGGCTTCCGTAGTTGGTCTTACCGGTAATGCCGGTCAGGCAAATTATGCGGCAGCTAAGGCTGGTATATTGGGCTTTTCCAAGTCCATGGCCAAGGAATTGGCTTCCCGTGGTATTACTGTGAACATGGTGGCACCAGGTTATATTGCTACTGATATGACCTCTGTATTGCCAGAGAAGGTGCGTGAGGCCATGGTTGAAGGCATTCCTATGGGAAGAGCCGGCAATCCGGAGGATGTAGCCAATGCGGTTATGTTCCTGGTATCTGATGATGCATCTTATATTACAGGCCAGGTCATCAATGTTGATGGCGGCATGGTTATGTAATGTAGATTATAGATGAAACTTTGTTGAGGAGGTGAAACATGCATGGCAACCTTTGAAAAAGTTAGAGAAATCGTAGTTGATCAGTTGAGTGTTGATCCTGATGATGTTGCAGTTGAGTCCACTTTTATCGATGATTTGGGCGCTGACTCTCTTGATATTGTAGAGCTCATCATGGCATTTGAGGAAGAGTTCGGTATCGAGATTCCAGATAGCGCAGCTGAAAAGATTAAGACTGTTCAGGATGTTATAACTTTCATTGATCAGAACAAATAAGCTTTTTGCGTCTTACCTTTAAAGAAAGTCCCGTGAATTTATTCGCGGGACTTTCTAAAAAAGGTGAGTACCGCCCATGAATGGAGGAGTAATTTTGAAACTTCCTGAGCTTAAGATTGGTAATAAGATTGCTAAAATGCCAATCATTCAAGGCGGCATGGCAATCCGTTTATCAACTGGCAGGCTGGCAGCAGCTGTTGCGAACCAAGGTGGTATCGGACTGATTGCTGCTTCTGGAATGACAAATGATGAGCTTCGATATGAAATCAGGATGGCGCGGGCATTATCCAAGGGTATTATCGGTATCAATATCATGTTTGCTGCAAAGAAATTTGCTGAAATTGTAAACACGGCTATTGATGAGGGCATAGATTTGGTTGTTGCCGGTGCAGGATTTTCCCGGGATATTTTTGGTCTGGGCAAGGAATCTGGCACTCCTGTTGTTCCAATCGTATCATCTGTAAAATTAGCGAAAATTTCTCAGCGTCTTGGTGCTGCGGCTATTGTTGTAGAGGGCAAGGAAGCTGGTGGCCACTTGGGAACTGATCAGTCCATTAAGGACATCATTCCTGATATTGTGGAAGCAGTGGATATCCCTGTAATTGCTGCAGGTGGTGTGCTTCATGGCCAGGACATTGCTGATTTAATAAAGATGGGTGTAAGTGGTGTCCAGATGGGATCCCGCTTTGCTGCTAGTGTTGAGGCGAATAGTGCCCCAGCTTTAAAGAATTATTATTTGAAGGCTAAACCGGAGGATGTAGTGGTTATCCACAGTCCAGTTGGTTTGCCAGGGCGTGCAGTGAAAAATCCATGGGCTGCAAGAATCATGGAAGGTCCTGTACCGCCTACTCAGTGCGACAACTGTCTTAAGGCTTGTAAGCATAATTTCTGTATTATTCGGGCTCTTAGTCGGGCTCAGCAGGGAGATGTGGAGACAGGTCTTGTATTTACTGGTGAATATTTACCAACAATTGATAAGATTTTAACTGTCGAAGAGATATTCCAGCAGATAAAGGCAGAGCTTGCTGCTATTAATTGAAATGTGAGGTGTTAATTTTGTCTAATCGTGTTGTAATTACCGGCCTTGGCGTAATCAGCCCAGTTGGTACCGGCAAGGATGTATTTTGGAAGTCCCTGCTGGAAGGCAAAAATGGTATTGATAAGATTACCCGCTTTGACGCAACTGAGTACAAGGCTCAGATTGCCGGTGAGGTAAAGGATTTTGATCCGGCTGATTACATGGACAAGAAAGAGGCTAAGCGTATCGACCGGTATGCTCAGTTTGCTGTTGCGGCAGCAAAGATGGCTGTGGAAGATGCTAAGCTTAATCTCGAAGCCGAGGATTGCGACCGTATCGGTACCTTTGTAGGTAGTGGTATCGGTGGTATTGAGACCATGCACGGTCAGTACGAGAAGCTGTTTGACAAGGGTCCTAGCAAGATTAGTCCGTTCTTTATTCCAATGATGATTGCCAACATGGCAGCTGGCCATGTTTCCATTGCTTTAGGCCTGAAGGGACCAAGCAGTTGTGTTGTAACTGCTTGTGCAACTGGTACCAATAATATTGGTGATGCCTTCCGGATTCTTCAGCGGGGTGATGCTGATGTTATGGTAGCTGGTGGTACGGAAGCAAGTATTTCCGAGGCTGCAGTTGCCGGCTTCTGCTCTATGAAGGCTCTGTGCTGTGACCATAATGATGATCCAGCTCATGCTTCCCGTCCGTTTGATGCAAACCGCAGCGGTTTCATTATGGGTGAGGGCGCTGGTATCGTAGTATTGGAGACCCTTGAACATGCTGAAAAGCGTGGTGCTCATATTTATGCTGAATTGGTTGGCTATGGTGCAAATTCTGATGCTTACCATATCACCAGCCCAGCTCCACACGGTGAGATGGCTGCTAAGTGTATGGCCAAGGCATTGGCAGATGCAGGTTTGAAGCCAGAGGATGTTGATTACATCAACGCTCATGGTACTTCTACCCATCTTAATGACTTGACTGAAACTGAGGCCATAAAAACTGTTTGGGGCGAGCATGCTAAGGACGTATCCGTTAGTTCCATTAAGTCCATGACCGGTCATCTTTTGGGTGCTGCTGGTGGTATTGAGTGTATTGCAACTGCATTGGCTGTAGAAAATGACATGTTGCCACCAACCATCAATTATGAGACCCCGGCCGAGGGGTTGGATTTGGATTATGTTCCTAACAAGGCCAAGGCCAAGACTGTTCGGGCAGCTTTGTCCAACAACCTGGGCTTCGGTGGACATAATGCATGTATCGTATTGAAGAAATACACAAAATAAAATATAGAAAAAGTTGAGTGATTTATTATGAAAGAACGCGTGACTGCGGAGCGCAGGCGGCGTTTGGAGGGACTGGCTAACCGGCTTGGTGTTAGATTTAATAACATCGGCTGGTTGCATCAGGCCTTGACCCATACGTCCTATGCCAATGAGTCTCGTTTTAAGGTAGAACATAATGAACGCTTGGAATTTTTAGGAGATGCGGTGCTGGAGCTTGCTATCAGCACCTATCTTTTTGAAAATTTCCCAGAACTTCCTGAGGGAGAGCTTACCAAATCCCGGGCAGCTGTGGTCTGTGAGGCTAGTTTATCCAGCCGGGCCTCGGAGCTGAATTTAGGGGATTATTTACTGCTGGGGCATGGAGAACTTCTCTCCGGTGGCCGTCGGCGTTCCTCCATGCTGGAGGATGCTTTTGAGGCAGTGATTGGGGCAATTTATATGGATCAGGGCTGGTCGAAGGCACTTTCCTATGTGATTCGTCAGCTGGAGGACCATCTTAAGCAGGTAGAAACCGGTGTATCCAAGTTAAAGGATTACAAGACTATGCTGCAGGAGCTTATTCAATGTCATGGTGAGAATAAAATCTGCTATGAAATGCTGGGCTCCACAGGACCTGATCATGCCAAGGTATTTGAATTTGAGGTAAGGCTTAATGATGAAGTTTTAGGAATTGGAACCGGTCCAAGCAAAAAAGCTGCTGAACAGCAGGCTGCCAAACAGGCATTAGAAAAACTAAATAAATAATCAAAGGACTGTTGCGTTATTGGCGACAGTCCTTTATTATTAGGGTAGGAAATATTTATTTAGGATTATTTTAATGAGCAATACATTTTTTTGTATTACATTATGGGAGGTATTACTATGAGAAAGCTTATTTTTTTAGGAACAGGCAATGCAATGGTAACCAAGGTATATAACACTTGCTTCCTAATTGAGACTTCTGATGGGGAACTGTTCCTTACCGATGCCGGTGGCGGTAACGGGATTCTGCGTCAGTTGGAATTGGCTGGAACTGACTATAATAAGCTTCATCATATGTATATTACCCATGCCCATACGGATCATATAATCGGGGCAGTTTGGGTTATAAGAAAGATTGCCACCTTAATTAATAATGGCAAGTATGAAGGGGAATTCCATATTTATTGCCACGATGAGGTTAAGGATATCCTTCTCAGCATGTGCGAAATGATGCTTAAGCGCAAGGATTATGAGACCATAGGTGACACCATTATCATTCATGAGATTTGGGACGGCCAGGTTATTGAGTTACCACAGTTTGAAATCAACGTATTTGATATTTACTCCAATAAGGCTAAGCAGTTTGGTTATCAGCTCCAGTTCAAGGAGGACAATCTTATGCTGACCTGTCTGGGTGATGAGCCATTCAGTGAAGGATGTGAGGAGTACGCCAAGGATGCGGATTGGATGCTGGCGGAGGCCTTCTGTAAATATGAGGACAGAGATATCTTCAAGCCTTATGAAAAGCACCACAGTACCTGCAAAGAGGCTGCTGAATTGGCCACTACCCTTAATGTGAAGAACCTCATTCTCTATCACACTGAGGACAAGACTATTGATACCCGCAAGGCAGCTTATACTGCCGAGGCTAAGCAGTATTTCAGCGGAAATGTTTATGTTCCTGATGATATGGAAGTAATCGAGTTTTAACTTTTAATGTAATTCTAATTAATTATTGTGCGTTTCCATGTATAATAACAATGTTAAGCTAGGCGAAAATCCAGTTGGGGATGATTGGATTTTTCGCTGGCTTGTGTTGTGTAACTTTTTTTATATAGATGATATTTAGTTTAGTAAAACAATCAGATTGTTTTTTAGTTAGGAGGAATAGAATTTGTTATCTAAAAAGGGTGTTGTTATAGGTGCGGTGATTATTATTGCTGCGATTATCGGCGGATATATGTTCATAATGAGTCAGATGGCCGGTATGCGTGGCGGAGCCAGTACACCGCAGGTTAAGGCAATGGATGTTATCAAGCGGGATACGCCAGTGACTTTGGAATATCCTGGTACCGTAAAGGGCAAGGATACTACTAAGGTTACAGCCAAGGTGTCCGGCACTATTGTGGAAAAGTATATTAAGGGCGGTGACCAGGTTCAGGCTGGTCAGGCTTTGTATCGCATTGATTCCCGTACTTATCAGGCAGCTCTGCTGAATGCCCAGGCTAATTTGGCCCAGGCTCAGGCTAACCTGAATAATGCCCGGGTAGAGCTTAGCCGTAATCAGCAGCTTTTTGCCGCTGATGCAGTATCTGAACAGGTTGTTACCAATCAGCAGGCTCAGGTAAATGCCTTGGAGGCTAATGTACGAGCTATGGAAGCCTTGGTACAAACCGCGCAGCAAAATTTGGATGATACGATTGTATATGCTCCTATGAGTGGTAAGCTGGCAGTGGATGACGTGGCCGTGGGTACCTTTGCGGCAGCCGGTACTACTCCACTGGTAACTATCGGTACCAGTGATCCAATGATGGTACAGTTCAGTGTTAGTGAAGCAGAATATCTTAAGTATGTGGCTAATGATGTAGTACCTGGCATGGCTTTGCCAAGCAAAAATGTTCGTATTGTCTTAAGTGATGGTAAAGAATACCCAGCTTTAGGCAACGTGGTTGAGGTGGACCGTTCCATGGAAGGCAACACTTCTTCTCTGCTGATAAAGGCCCAGTTTGACAATGCCAAGGGCGTGTTGATTCCAGGTATGTTTGCCAGAGCACGTTTGGTGGGAGATACCATCAAGGACGCAATTTTAGTACCTCAGCGGTCCGTACAGCAGTTATTGGGTAAGTCATTTGTTATTGTCGTTGGTGAGGATAACAAGTCTGTAACCATTCCTGTAGAACTGGGAGAAACTGTGGGCAGTTACTATGTAATTAAGAGCGGCCTTAAGGGTAACGAAAAAGTTGTGGTGGAAGGCCTTACCAATCTTACTGAAGGTGTAGAGATGAATGTCACTATGATTACACCAGAAGAATTAGGACTTTCTTTTGTAGATAAGCACGATTAAGGGGGTAGACGGGTGTCTAAATTTTTCATACATAGACCGATATTTGCCATAGTTATATCCCTGATTATCGTTATCGGTGGTTTGCTGTCGGCCGTGCAGCTGCCTATAGCCATGTATCCGCAGATTTCACCACCAACTATTTCAGTTAGTACTACGTATATTGGTGCTAATGCCAATGTATTGAATGAAACAGTAGCTCAGGTAATCGAGCAGCAGGTAAACGGTGTTCAAGGCATGGATTACATGAATTCCAATGCTTCGGACTCTGGTTACTATTCCATGTCGGTTGTATTTGAGCTGGGTACCGATGGTGATATGGATGCGGTAAAGGTTCAGAATGCAGTAGCGGTGGCTAACTCCAGCCTGCCGGACAGTGTTAAGACCACTGGCGTGGTTACCAAGAAGTCATCAAATGATATGGCCTTGATGGTTTCCATGTTATCACCTGAAGGTACTTATGATACCACCTGGATAAAGAACTATGCTGATATTTACGTTATCGATAAAATAAAGCGCGTAGATGGTGTAGGTTCGGTGCAGATCTTCGGTGCGGACCACTCCATGCGTGTTTGGCTCAATCCTGACCGTCTGGCAGAATTGAATTTGACTGTAAATGATATAATCAGTGCTGTTAAGGAGCAGAATTTGCAGGCTCCGGCCGGTACAGTAGGTGCCCTGCCTATCAGCGATATGCAGGAAAAGCAGTTTACCGGTAAGATTGACGGCCGTCTGGTTACTCCGGAGCAGTTTGGCGAAATCGTTGTTAAGACCGATTCCAATGGTTCCATGGTTCATCTCAAGGATGTAGCCAGAGTGGAAATTGGTGCTACCCAGTACGCCGTATTCCCAAAAATGAACGGTATAAAAAATACGGTGGGTTTTGGTATTCAGCTGACAGAGGATGCCAATACCATGACCACAGTGGCTGAATGCCGAAAGATTTTGGCCGAGGCCCAAAAGGTGTTCCCACCGGATTTGGAGCTTAAGTATATCGTTGATACCACTGATTACATCGGTACCTCCATTAAGGAGGTTGTGGAGACCTTCTTCGAGGCTCTGCTGCTGGTAGTATTGGTAGTATTTATCTTCCTGCAGAACTGGCGGGCAACCCTTATTCCGCTGTTGGCAGTACCGGTATCCTTGATTGGTACCTTTGTGGCCTTCGTCATTTTAGGCTTCTCCATTAATACCCTGACCCTGTTTGCCATGGTATTGGCCATCGGTCTGGTAGTAGATGACGCCATAGTAGTAATCGAGAATGTAGAGCATCATATGAGTACCGGCCTTTCAGTTGTGGATGCCACTGAACGGGCTATGGATGAGGTGCAGGGACCAGTTGTGGCCATTGCCTTCGTATTGGCGGCGGTATTTGTACCGGTAGCCTTCCTGGGCGGTATGATGGGTGTGCTCTATCGACAGTTCGCCCTTACAATTGCCATATCCATGGCCTTGTCGGCCTTTGTGGCTCTTACCCTTACCCCGGCTTTGTGTGCGACCATACTGAAGTCTACGGATGTGGGGGAAAAGAATAATGATGGTGTGTTAGGCCGCTTTTTCGCCAAGTTCAATGAAAAATTCAATGAAATGCGCATCAGCTATCAGGGCGTGGTAGGCTGGTTTATTGCCAACATTAAATATGCAGTAATATTGATTGTGATTGTTACCGGACTTACGGCCTTCCTGTATAAGATTGTGCCAAGTACCTTCGTTCCGGATGAGGACCAGGGCTATTATGCTGTTTCTGTTTCTTTGCCGGAGGGTACTTCCATAAATCAGACGGCTATCACCATGGACAACGTCTCCGAAGGTATACGCGAGATTCCTGGCGTAAAGAATGTCATGGCCATCACAGGTTTTGATATTTTCTCCTTTGGTTCCAAGCCAAATGCCGGTACTATGTTTATAGGTCTGGATGGCTGGGATGACCGTACTACACCGGATACCTCCATTAATGCCTTGATAATGAAAACCTTTGGGGTAGGTGCCAAGGTTGCACCAGAAGCTCAGGTAGTAGCCTTTAACCTGCCGGCACTGCCAGGTCTTGGTACCGTTGGTGGTTGGCAGATGGAGCTGCAGGATTTGTCCGGACATACGGATGAAGAGCTGAATGAAACCGCCCAGAAGATTGTGGCAGCGGCCAATCAGCGGCCAGAACTGCAGGGGGTTCGTTGTACTTACAAGATTAATTCTCCAATTATTCAATATGATGTGGATCGTGACAAGGCCAAGAGTATGGGCGTAGCCTTGTCGGATATATTTACCACCATGCAGGTATTCTATGGTGGTAGTCAGGTCAATGACTTTAACCAGTTTGGCCGTACCTACAAGGTAATGCTGCAGGCTGATAAGGCTTATCGTACCGCCGCCGAGGATATGCGTTTTATGTATGTTCGCAACAGCAGCGGTCAGATGATTCCGCTGGAATCTCTCCTGACACCAAAGCTTAGTACTGCGCCATCCATAGTACATCGCTTCAATGCGTCCAAGGCCATGTCCTTCCAGGGTAATGCCGGCAGCGGTTATTCCTCTGGTCAGGCCATAGCGGCTATGGAGGAGGTTGTTAAAGAGGTAGCACCGACTGGTTATAACATTGAGTGGTCCGGTCAGGCTCGTGAGGAAGTCAAGAGCAGCAGCTCTACCGGTCAGGTTTTGGCCTTGGCCCTGGTGTTTGTATTCCTGTGTCTGGCAGCTCTCTATGAAAGCTGGAGCGTACCATTTGCGGTACTTCTCTCCGTGCCGGTAGGTATCTTCGGTGCTCTGTTCTCCGAGTTGGCAGTCAGCCTCTTTGAGACCTTGCTGGGCTCCTATAATGCCGGTCTTCAGAACAGCGTATATATGCAGATTGGTGTTATTATGCTCATAGGTCTGTCGGCAAAGAATGCGATTTTGATTGTAGAATTTGCCAAGGCACGAGCTGACGCCGGCATGAATCCATTAAAGGCAGCCATTGAGGCAGCGGGACTGCGACTTCGTCCAATACTTATGACATCCTTTGCCTTTATTATTGGTTGTTTGCCACTGGCCAGTGCAACTGGTGCCGGTGCAGCGGCCCGTAATGGTATGGGTGTGGCAGTAGTAGGCGGTATGTTGTTTGCTACCTGCATAAGTATCTTTATTATTCCGGCCTTCTATATTCTGACCGTTCGCTTTGGTGATTTGATAAAGGTACGGAAGGAAGAGCATAAGAAGAATAAACGTAGATTTGTCTAATATGACTTAAAAAATGAAGTTATTTTTAAAATAACTTCATTTTTTATTGTAAAGATAGTATAATTTATATAAAAGATAAAAAAATACAACAGGAAGTAAATGTTATTGTAATTAAAACCTTTGTTTGGTATAATACATAACAGTGAAGAAAATAGAACACATGATAAAATTTATGAGGATATTCAAATAGAGAAGGGAGTTTTTCATTCATGGAAAAGGAAGAAGCGTTAAAAAGTGCCCTCAAGCAGATTGAGAAAGATTACGGCAAGGGGGCCATTATGCGGCTGGGCGATGCCGCTAATGATATGAATGTGGAAGTAATTCCTACTGGTATTTTGCCATTGGATATAGCCCTGGGAGTAGGTGGTATACCTCGGGGACGTATTATTGAGATATTTGGTCCGGAGTCTTCCGGTAAAACTACCGTTACTCTTCATATGATAGCCGAGGCACAGAAGAATGGCGGAATTGCGGCCTTTATTGATGCAGAGCATGCTTTGGATCCGGTTTATGCCAAGAAGCTGGGAGTAGATATTGATAATCTCCTGATTTCCCAGCCGGATACCGGCGAGCAGGCCTTGGAAATTGCAGAGGCTCTGGTACGCAGTGGTGCTATTGATATTATTGTTGTGGACTCGGTAGCTGCCCTGGTGCCAAAGGCTGAAATCGAAGGCGATATGGGTGATGCCCATGTGGGCCTCTTGGCTCGTCTCATGAGCCAGGCCATGCGTAAGCTTACGGGTGTTATCAGCAAGTCCCGTACCACCGCTATTTTCATTAACCAGATTCGTGAAAAGGTGGGGGTAATGTACGGCAATCCGGAAACCACCACTGGTGGTCGGGCTCTGAAGTTCTACGCTTCAGTTCGCCTTGATGTACGTAAATATGACCAAATTAAGCAGGGAACCAATATTCTGGGTAACCGTACCCGGGTTAAGGTAGTTAAGAATAAGGTGGCTCCACCGTTTAAGACTGCTGAATTTGACATTATGTATGGTGAAGGCGTGTCCAGAGAGGGCAGTCTCATTGATATTGCTGCTGATTTGGAAATCATGCAAAAGAGCGGTTCCTGGTACTCTTATAATGGAGCCCGTTTAGGTCAGGGCAAGGACACCGTTAAAGAGATATTCCGCAATCAGCCGGAGCTCTTTGCAGAGATTGAAGGCAAGGTTCACGAAATGATTAAGGACGATGCGGTTATGCAGAAGCTGACTTCACCAAACAAGAAGACCAAGGCTGGCGGCGATGAATAAGAAACAGCTTCCCAAGCCATCAGCCAAGGCTAAGGCCGTGGAGCTGCTGTCCCGCAGTGACCAAAGTGTACGTCGCCTGTCAGATAAATTGGCTCGACGCCAATACAGTCAGGAAGAAATACAGGAAACAGTGGATTGGCTGAAGGAAAAGCATTATATTGACGACGAGGCAGGCTGCAAACGGCGTTTTGAGTACTTGCTGAAATCCTCCAGCTACAGCGTAAAACAGATTTGTGCCAAGCTGATGCAGCAGGGGTATCCCAGTGATTTGGTGCACTCCTGCGTGCCGGAGGATATTTACGAGGTGGAAATTGACAAGGCCACCAAGGTTTTACGCCGCAAGTATAAAAATTCGGTGCCTTTTCAGAAGATGATGCAATATCTCTACAGCAAGGGCTTTTGCTACGATGCAGCCCGGGATGCTGCGGAGGAGTGCAAATCAGAGGAAGAAGAAGGTTATTAATCAGTTAGCAAAGCAGGGTATGGAAATTTTCCATACCCTGTTTTACCCCACGCTAACGGGTGCTAAGGCTCCTTCCTCTAAGGTGGGAGTCAAGCACCCGTAAGCTTTGGATTTATTCTACTAAGTTCAGTGGGAATACAGAGCTCCCACTGAACAAGTCTCATTTTACTTACGGCATTGCCTTATGTTATACTATTTGCGGAAGATTTGTATTGTAAACATTATTTGAAGGAGGAAACTACTCTTGGCAAATGAAATGATCTTGGTATTGGATTTTGGTGGTCAGTACAACCAGCTGATTGCCCGTCGGGTTCGGGAATGCAATGTATACTGTGAGGTTCATCCTAATACTTTAAGTATGGATAAGATTAAGGAAATGAACCCTAAAGGCATTATTTTCACCGGTGGTCCAAACAGTGTGTATGAGTCTGATTCTGCTACCATTAGCACGGAAATTTTCGAATTGGGTGTACCGGTTCTGGGGATTTGCTATGGTTCTCAGCTCATTGCCCATTTGCTGGGTGGCAAGGTGGAAACAGCTCCAGTAAGTGAGTATGGTAAAACTGAGGTTGCTATCAAGAGTGCTTCTTCAAAATTATTTGCTGGGGTTTCCCAGAAGACCATCTGCTGGATGAGCCATACGGATTACATTGCCAAGGCTCCGGAGGGCTTTGAGGTTACCGCTGATACTCCTGTATGTCCGGTAGCAGGTATGGAGGATGCGGCAAGAAAGATTTATGCTGTGCAGTTCCATCCGGAGGTTCTCCACTCGGTGGAGGGCTCCAAGATGCTCAGCAACTTCGTGTACAAGGTTTGTGAGTGTGCCGGCGATTGGCGCATGGATTCCTTTGTGGCCACTACTATACAGCAGCTTAAGGAAAAAATTGGCAACGGTAAGGCCCTGTGTGCCCTCTCTGGTGGTGTAGATTCCTCCGTGGCAGCAGTTCTCCTGTCCAAGGCCATCGGTAAGCAGCTTACCTGTGTATTCGTTGATCATGGCCTTCTCCGCAAGGACGAGGGAGATCAGGTTGAGGCGGTATTTGGCCCAGAGGGTCCATATGATTTGAACTTTATTCGAGTAAATGCTCAGGAGCGCTTCTATGAAAAGCTCAAGGGAGTAACCGAGCCAGAGGCCAAGCGGAAGATTATCGGTGAGGAATTCATCCGGGTATTTGAGGAAGAGGCCAAGAAGATTGGTGCAGTTGATTTCCTGGTACAGGGTACCATTTATCCAGATGTAATTGAAAGTGGTCTCGGCAAGTCAGCCGTTATTAAGTCCCACCATAATGTAGGCGGTTTGCCTGATTATGTGGACTTTAAGGAAATAGTGGAGCCATTGCGTCTTCTCTTTAAGGATGAGGTACGTAAGGCCGGCCGTGAGCTGGAGATTCCGGAGTATCTGGTAAATCGTCAGCCGTTCCCAGGTCCAGGTCTGGGTATTCGTATTATCGGCGAGGTAACTGCTGAAAAGGTAAAAATTGTTCAGGATGCTGATGCAATTTACCGGGAGGAAATTGCCAAGGCAGGGGTGGACAAGAATTTGGGCCAGTATTTCGCCGCCCTTACCAACATGCGCTCCGTAGGTGTAATGGGTGACTTCAGAACCTATGATTATGCCATTGCCTTAAGAGCAGTAATGACCAGCGACTTTATGACTGCCGAAAGCGCCCAGATACCATGGGAGGTCCTTCATAAAGTAACCAACAGAATAGTGAACGAAGTAAAAGGTGTAAACCGTGTAATGTATGATTGCACCAGTAAACCACCGGCTACGATAGAGTTTGAATAGGAGTATGTGGCTTACAGGTAATTAGGGAGAACGTAGATTTTTAGGGCATTTAGGCATGGTCAGTCCTATCTAAAAAATCATAAAAACGCACCCTTTGATAACAATTTGATAACAAAAAGTCTAAAAGCTATTATTATCAGAAAATCAAGTGGTTTGCAGGTTGGGAAAAATTCACCCCTTGGTCTATTAAGACCAAGGGGCTTTTTCATTTCAAAATATCCTCAAACATTTCATCAATATTATGGTATCCCTTAACATTAGGGGAATTAGCTATTCTATAAATCTGACAGGAAGATTATGGGCTTATCGTTTTTTGCGTATTACATAATAAAAATACTAACATATCAATAAATTCCACGGAAGCTAATGGAGGTAAAATACTGAACAGATTATATAATGGATGTCATATACGGGTATGCATATTATATGGTGAACATAGTGTAGGGTATATATGTTATTTGGCAGTGATTGATTAATGTAATGGTTGATATGTAAAGGTGGTTCTTGGTTGTTTATGTACTGGATTATATAGCAACTACTTATACCAAGATAGCAACAGTATTACCGTATTATTATAACATGGAGTGGTTTTATGGATAAGATGGTGGCTGTCAATACGAAGCAGCCTAAAGAGGTTGTGGCCAAATTAGAGCAGATGGCCAAGAAATCTGGCAAAAGTAAGTCGCAAGTGGTCCGAGAATTGATCGTAGCTGGAGAGGTCAAGACAGTAACAAATGGGGTGGAGCTTGCCAAGACAATAGTTCACGCGAGAAATGATATAAATACTGCAAAAATGCAGATGGCTGAAGATTTGGATAATATCAGGGCAATGATTTGTAGAAGTGAAGGGCTCAACGAAAACAGTGAATTAGCAAAATCATTCGTAAATACTCTGGATGTTTTAGCAAATTGTTACAATAATCTTAATCGCAATGCTGAGGGAAAAATTAATATTATTACCCGTATTATTTGCGAAGGGAAGTAGTAAAATGAGTATTTTGGTAGCCCAGACTAGGGATTTATTATTAAGTGGGGAAATAACTTTGGAAAATTATCTGGCCTATGTAATGAGGCCGGACTCCACCAGGTACAATCTTATATACGGGATAGGGGTAAATCCCCATAACGCTTTTTATGACATGAAGGCAGTAAAATACCTGTTTTATAATGAACACCGAAACACCTTGGCCGGGAAATGGTTTCACGAGTATATCTTGTCGTTAGACTGGCGATATGACTCAACTGCCGATGAGGGGGATTTTTTTGAGTGTTGTAAGGAAGTAGGCTATACTATTTCGACCCATAACGGGGTGTACCAGGTATTATTTGCAGTTCATATAAACACAGGCTGCATACATAGCCACTTCATAGTGAATAATATCGACTGTCATAACGGACAAAGATTAAGGAGTTGCTACGATGATTTATTTCAGTTGAAGAGGAAAATTGATCAAATATTGAGCAGGTTTGGTTATACGATAATTCGGAAAGATAGGGAAATAAAGGATTATAGGGAGATTTAACAATAGGAGCTTATAGCTGAACCAATATTTCCCCGTGATATATAAGCGAAGGATTTTTTGTGTAATGGGTATTTTTTAGGAAATATCCCCGGATGGGCAGTGCCTTCCGGGGATAAAAGATGTTAAAAGAAAATATAGCTAGATGGGCTGATTAGGGTGGGCCACGGGTCCATCGGGCCACGGAAAATTATTTTCCGTCAAATTTGACGGAATTGCTTTCCAAAAATTTCCACTTTTTAAGTTTATATTAAAAAAACAGATTTTACTTGAGTTTCGATTTTTTCCCCGAAGTTTTTTGTATAAAAATTCCACTTTGAAAGGGTCAGCACAATTGAAATACCTGTGATGTTGTGGTTCAATAAATATGTAAAAAATATAGCCAGATATTGCTATTATTAAAACTACATGGGGGGATTTTTGATGATCAAGATCACAAATGACCTGATCAAAACAATTGTCGATCGCTTACAGTTAAAACATGATGGAAAGAATATTTTCCAATATGAAGAAGACAAAACAAGATGGAAAAAAATATCCAAGGATAAGGAATCGATGATAGTTGCGGACTATTTCGATAAATTGAAAGATGAATTCACGGCCGAAGATATCAATAGAATAATAAAAACATTCAAAGTGAAGAGAAAATATTTTCATGATTTCTCAAAAGTGGATGATACCATTGTTCCAGTTATTAATGGTAATTATGATATTAAAACGGGTGAGATACACGGTCGTAAGCGTGAGGATTATGTGGTCAACGTGCTGGATTTTCAATATGATAACACTGATAAAAATGCAGGCTGCGACATATTTGAGCAATTCATACGTGATTCACTGGGAATACCTGAAGGAAAAATAGAAGACCACACGGCATACCGCCGTCTCATGGAATTTGTCGGTTATTCCGTTTCAAATCTAACCGGTGCTAAAAAAATGATGCTATTGATTGGTCCCCCGCATACAGGAAAATCCGTTATCGTACATCTGCTAAGCAGGGTAAGGGAAGATACGAGCATTTGCAATTTTAAAAGAATAGGGCAGCGGTTTTATAGCTCGATAATCGATGGCGCAGGGCTTGTCCTTAACGACGAGCTGCCCGTTACAGGATTGACCGAATTAGATACTTTGAAAAAACTGATTTCTGGGGACGCAAATACCTTGGAGAAAAAGCGGCAGGATGTTAAGGTATCCAAGGAAAAGCACAAATTTTTGATGGCTGGCAATCAGATGCCAGGTTTAGCCGAGCCAGATCATGGACATGCCTTTGCTGAGAGGCTGTCTGTGGTTTGCTTTGCCGACGAGGGACTGGCTGAAGAAAAGCGGAATCGCAATATGGAGTCAGAATTATTTGAACACCGTGACTATATATTCACAACGGCCTTAAAATATCTTAGAAAATTTTACGAGAACAACCAGATTTTCTGCGAAGACAAGGCTGGAGACGCCATGCTGAACGCGTATAAAACGTCCAACAATACGGCTGAAGCCTTCCTGAACGATCCGGATTGGGTTGAACTCGGGGATGATTACAGGGTATATTCCACTGACATCTACGCAGCGTACAAGGAGTATTGTGAAGAGGGACTTTATACAGCGGAGAAAAAGGATGTTTTCTTATCCGTCCTGGCTAACAAACACTTTAGACGCAGTAAATTTAGGATCGATAAGGATGACAAGAATAAGCGCTGGGGGTATTATGGTTTAAAACTTGTGAGAGAAACCACAGGCGTAACCTAAAAAAGCATGACTTACTGGTCGGCAGAGTTATCTGCCGACCCTTTTTTGATGTTTTCTATTACTTTCTTTAATTCTTTATTTTCGTCCTCTAATTTTATATTTTGCTCATTCATTTTTTTATTTTGTTCAGTTAAATTGTTAATGTTTGATTTATATTGTTTGTAGTTTTGAGTTATCATTTTAATTTGATCAGTCATTAGACTGTATATTTTTATCAATTCTCTATTTTGCTCCGGCTTATTAAGCAGCGCTAGCATCCCTTCGGCAACATTTAGCGCATCGCCTGCAATCATATTCATTTTTTCTCTGTATTCCTCATTTTTATCCTCATCATACCCATAATCAATTTTCAACTTTAAAGCTTTAGCTAAGGCTTCCAAAAGCCCTGCCTTGTCAGGTGTTTGGAGTGCCAGAGGGAACGCAAAAGGTTGTTTTTTTATAAGATCAATGATTTCCTGTTCGCAGTGACTAGGTTCACGATCCCAATCAGTAGTATTTTTACCACTGTAGGCAAAGCGTCCATAGCGTGGAAGTGAGACATAACCGCAAGCGAAATCATAACTTGTATTGAGAGCCCGTGATAGCATAAATCCTTTATTCGCTTGAATATCCTTGGTTATAGAAGACGGCGTGGTGCCCAAGATGTCTGCTATTTCTTTTTGCGTAATGCCATAATAATCCAGAAAAGCTTTCCAGAAGGTTCTGGCAGTTTTTCGGTCAGTCACCTTTGCCATGCTATCCAGAAAGACATAGCTGCCGTCTATAAGCTTGTTTATTATGCTAACAGCTTTGCGTATGCTCGGACTGGCGAAAAGAGTAGTGCTGGAATCAGTTGGTATATATTTGAATAGATTTGAGTTTGCCAACAGGGACAATGTAGTCAATGAAAAGAGTGGTGACATAGCATTATTGCCAGATGTTTGATGCTCATCGGACACTGTTGTCGATGAGGAGTGTGGGGAAGAAGTATTCATTTTTGTTAATATGCCTGTTAGGATGGTACGGGTTGTTTCAGGGAGGTCTGTCAGAAGATCAGTAACCATTTTCTGGAAACACTGAAACTCGTAACGTAGAAAAGGAGCAATTGTTGATTCCTCGCTCAGCCATTCTGTCTGGTACGAATAAGCCAAAATGACCATAGTTTCGACATTGGAATAGTTTGATATACAATATTTTATTTCCAACAGTGGTCCGGTGAGTTTGTCGTAATCTTCGGGTTTAAAGATTGCATTGATTGCTGGGATTGGTAATTTAATATCTAATTCAGGATATGATTCGGCAATCTTACGAAGTTGTTTATCCACATCAGCAGTTCCGCAGAACCATGTGCGATGTTTATCATAAGCTAAATAAATTTTGTCCAATGCCTTTTCGGCTACAGCTGATGCTTCATAGAACTTATTGTCAAAGTTAATTTCAGAGCAAATATCACTGAGTTCCTTTAGAAATCCAGTAGCAGCCTCATTATCGGTAAATTTATTATTAACGGGCAGTTCGCTAAGGTACTGCTTATAGTTAGTCATTAATTCGTTAAAGCCCAAAACGATATTATTGAAGTATTCAGCATGGGCTTGCTTTTCTAATGCTGCTATTATCGCTTCTTGTGCCCTGCTGATGCCATTAACTGTTGTATTACTAGTCTTTGACAGTATCACATTATTTATTTCTTTTGGAGAAACTGAAAGTAAAGGGAAGAGCTTACCAACTTCTTTTACAATATAATCGGCCCAATTGGGCAGCGCTTGAGTCTGGAATTTCTTTTGAACATTTTCTTCTAGGAATAACTCAGCCACGATTTTGATATAGTCTTCATGGCTGGAACTGATTTTTATCCAATTGATTGAATCCATGGTATCCACTCCTCAATTTTCCAAAAATTTCTTTTAAAAAATTATACCACAGTAATTTTCGCTTTCGGCTAGAAAATGAGCAGTTTTTTCCAAAAATTTCAAAGCACAATAAATGGCTAGATGCCTTGGTATTACAGGCTTTGTCGGTAGCTTTGTGGGGTGAAATGTGTTATAAAATAACCAAATCCTAGGATTCCAAATAATACTTAAGCAACCTGGTAATATGTAAAGCTCATTTCTCAAAAGTTTTGCAAGCAAATCCTTAAATTAGCGTGCACTTAACAGGCCCCTGGACAATAAACCTAAAATCCAGAAGGTTTGTTCGTAAAATAT
>Ga0256405_10001331_pt1 | contig 68144 bp, 62 predicted proteins | sample RumenRJG_02DNA_FD_189096 | JGI IMG/M metagenome (GOLD analysis project Ga0256405, IMG submission 189096) | Bovine rumen microbial communities from Lethbridge, Alberta, Canada - RJG_02 | ecosystem: Host-associated > Mammals > Digestive system > Stomach > Rumen | place: Canada: Alberta... | reverse complement strand
GGCGGAGCCCAGTATTGCAGAGAAGTTAAATGTATAGTAAAATCAACGCATCTAATAGCTGAGCACTCAGCTATCTTTGGTGGGTTCCCACATTTAATTTCCGAATGTAAATTTACACTGTCATGTCGTAGATGGCAATTGAATTAGTTTCATTAATAGGGTATAATAAAACTTGTTAATGAACAGATTTGGCAAAGCATGGGAAACTATGTGACGCAAAGCTATAGGGCCTAACGTGTAGTATTAGATTATGGCAGCCAGTTGCAGATTATAGGGGTATAAAAGCACTGGCACTAGCTTCAGTGCTTTTTTTGTATAATCTTTTTGGGGTAACACGTATTCTCTTTACTTTTCTATATAATTTATGGGTCTGTAATGTCATTTCTGTTCAGATGCTTTGGGGTGACAATTCTATATTGGGGTGTATGCGTATGATAGAAGACAAAAGCGCAAAGATTGAGCGGACTCTTTATATCTATACCCAGCTTCTTAATGGAAATACTGTTAAGAAGATTTTCCTTGCAAATAAGTTCAATGTAAATGAACGGAGCATTCAGAGGGACATAGATGACATCAGAGCCTATCTAGATACTCAATCTGTCGATAATGGAATGATGGGTTCCATTATTTATGACTATAAGGAGAAGGGATATAAACTTGAATCTACCAGCAGTCTTAAATTGACTAATCCTGAAATACTTGCTATCAGCAAAATCTTGCTTGATAGTAGAGCTTTCACAAGACGAGAGATGGAAGTATTAATGGATAAACTTGTTGACTGTTGCGTTCCAAGAGATAACAAAGATCTAGTAAAATCCCTAATTAATAATGAAGAGTTTCACTATATAGAACCTCAGCATAAAAATGACTTTTTAGACAAATTATGGCAGATAGCAAATGCTGTATATGAGTGCAGATATATTGAGGTTACATATACAAGACTCAAAGAAAGGAAGACAGTTGTCAGGAAACTTCAACCATTGGCAATAATGTTCTCCGAATATTACTTCTATATGGCTGCATTTATAGATAGTGAAGAAACCAAGAAAAACTTTGATGTTATAAATGATTCTTATCCAACTATTTATAGAATTGACCGAATTAAAGAACTTAAGGTTCTTGGTGAAAGATATCATATCCCGTATCAGAACAGATTCCAGGAGGGTGAGTTCCGGAAAAGAATACAGTTTATGTTTGGTGGAAAACTTCGTAAGGTTAAATTTAGGTATTCGGGATTATCTATTGAATCAGTTCTTGATAGATTGCCAACAGCTAAGGTTCTTGAAGAAACAGAAGATGGATATATTGTGGAAGCTGAAGTGTTTGGTGATGGTATTGATATGTGGTTGAGAAGCCAAGGTATTTTAATCAGTTCGCTGAGTTAAAAAATATAAGAAATGTAAGGGAGGGTTATATGATTTATGATGAAAAAGAATCAATAGATAATGGTTTTTCATTTATGGCATCAAATATTGTTGGTGTTGCATCTGGAGAAAATGCAGGTCAATATGTTGGAAATGTTAGTGAAGCAATACAGAATCTTACCAATGGATTAAACTCTTATGCGGGTAATAATAATGGTATTGAACAACTTAAAGGATTTGTTGCTGAACAATACCATGCTGGTACATTTAATATTAATGCAGCGTTAAAAGGGTCAACAAGTAAAGCGTTTGTTGATGCGAGTAATAAGCATGCATCTGTTGATATTTCTACTAATTTTGGTAAGAGTTATAGCTTAAAGTATTATGCAAACGGAACTGCTAGTGCTAAAAATCAGGCTAAAAATGTTATTCAGGCATATCATGAATATCTTGCCAAAAGTAAAAGTCAAACACCTATGTCATTCGAAGACTATATAAATAAGAATGGCTATTCTTCCGATATGTCGGAACTTTTAAAATCTGTGTATTATGGACAAGGACGAATCATTCCTTCGGACCAGATTGATAAGGCGAGTGAATATCTAAAAAAGGCAATTGCTAAAGAATCCGCTAAAGAAGGTGCTAATCGTGCGGCTGTTTTACAAAACTATCAAGAAACTCTTCAAAATCTTAGCGATCGTATAAAAGATGGAAATGGAGTTGAATCTGTACCATTAACTAAGGAAGAAGCTGAAACCATAGCAATGCTGTGCAAAGAAGGGAATTTTAAACCAGAAGATTTCGGATTGGAATTATCTGATTTAATTACGTCAAAATATATATTAGAGCAGGCTGGAAAAGCAGGATTGACTGCGGCTGCATTGTCGTTGATTATTAAAACCATTCCTGATATATGCAGTATAATTGATCATCTTGTTAAAGAAAAAGAAATTGACCCGGAACAATTTAAGAAGTTGGGAATGGATGCTTTGTCGGGAAGTAGTGAAGGATTCATTAAAGGATCAATGGCTAGTGCTATAACTATATGTTGTAAATCTGGAAAATTGGGGGCTTTTATGCAGACGGCAAATGCTAATGTTATAGGGGCCATAACTGTTTTGGCTTTTGATACCATGAAAAATGGTGTAATGGTACTAGCTAATAAAATGACAAAAGAGGAAATGAGTGATGCCTTTAAAGAAGAATCTTACGTAACTACAAACGCTATATCTTTTGGAGTGGCTGGACAAGCATTGATTCCAATTCCTGGTATAGGATTTCTTGTTGGTAGTATATTAGGAACTGTATTAGGAACAACCTTGTATCATAATGGAGATAATTGGGTTAATACATTTACTGAAAATGCAAACTATTTCGTTGAATACTATTCAGAATTAGCTGATATTGATTTAGATAGATTCATTAATGAAACGTCAGAATTTAATTTTGTTGTCGAGAGATTTAGTAAATGTAATTGCGAAGAAGAGCTAAGGAAAGCTTTAAAATCATCGTATGATTTATTGCAAATTAAACTTCCATGGGAAGGTGATTTTGATGAATTTATGGGTGATAAAAATAATAAATTGGTGTTTTCATGATGTTTAATTGTGATAAATGTGGAGAATGTTGTAGAAATCTAAATATGTCAGATATTTATTCTGATTTGAACGCAGGAGATGGGACTTGTAAATATCTAGTGGGTGATTTGTGTAGTATTTATGATGATAGACCACTGAAGTGTCGTATAGAAGAGTGTTATTATGCATTCTTTTCGGATTATATGACAATAGATGAGTATTATCAAATGAACTATGATATGTGTAAAAAATTAAAAAAAAATAAGGAGGTGTAACTATGCCATTACCATTAGTTCTAGGTATTGCCGCTGGGATAGCGGCTGCTGGTGGTGTTGGAAGCGGAATTCATGGTGGAAAAAAGATGAAGGATGCTAACGACACTATGAAATGGGCGAAAGCAAAACAGGAGAATGCGATTAAAGTGTTTGAGGATCATAATGCGTCAACTGTTAAAGTGATGGATTCTCTTGGAACGCAGGAATTGAATATTCTTCAAAGCTTTGATAGTTTTTCTAATTTGATTGAAAAGATTCAAAATCGTCCAGAGTTTAAATCTTTTATAAGAGAAGGAATAGAAATTCCTAAATATGATGCAGAAAAACTAAAGGAGGTTTCTACAGGGGCAGGAGTATTGATTGGCGGTTTAGGTGGAGCTGCAGCTGGAACAGCAGGTGGTTTTGCAGCAGCTGGTGCGACCACTTCTGCCGTTATGGCTTTGGGAACAGCTTCTACAGGAACAGCGATTGCATCATTAAGTGGAGCAGCGGCAACTAATGCTACATTGGCTGCTCTTGGTGGTGGAGCAATAGCTGCTGGCGGTGGCGGAATCGCTTTAGGAACTACGATTCTTAGTGCAACGACCCTTGGAGTGGGGCTTCTTGTTGGGGGTATTATTTTTAATGTGACTGGCAGTAAATTATCTGATAAAGCAGATGATGCATACCGTCAAGCTGAAAAAACTGAACGGGAAGTAAATGAGATTTGTGATTATCTTTCTAAACTTGAAAGTACTGCAAGAGGTTTTAAAAAGACTCTTACTTCTGTTGAAAAAGCATATCAGGATCACGTAAGAATTCTTGAACTTATTGTAAATTATGAAGGGAAGACAGATTGGAATGATTTTTCTAGTAAGGATAAGTGTGTTACTGAGAATACTGTGCTTCTTGTAGGTATGTTATATAAAATGTGTCAGGTTCAACTGGTTCTTAAGAATGATAAAGCTGATGGACAAAATACTATAAATACAAAATCAGTAATGGATGTTCAGATAGAGGCAGATTTGCTATTAGATAACGTTGCATAAGAAAGGAGAAATGGTATATGTTTTTAAATCAATTAAGTTATCAAGAAAAGAAGATGTTTTTGGATCTTAGTATTCATATAGCAAAGAGTAATAATGAGCTCGCTGCTGAAGAAAAAGCTATGATAAGTGCTTATTGTACTGAAATGCAATTACCTCCGATTGAGATTTATACTACAGAACCCCTTGAGACTGTGACATCATATTTTGCACTTGCGGATATACATGTTAAGAAAATAGTTATTCTTGAAATATTAGGTCTTGCATATGTTGATGGAGAATATGATGAAAATGAGCTTAATATGATAAAAAAATTTGCTGATGAAATTGGCGTATCTGATGATATTTATAATAAGCTCCACGATGCAATTAAGGAGTATTATGTTATTTGTAATAAATTGGCAGTTGCGGTAGAGTGATATAAAACCAATATACATAATCGGTAAATGATGAAAATGAAAAGAAGTGAAAAAAGTGCAACGGTTAACAGCCGCTGCACTTTTTAGTTCGTCTTCTCATATATATTATTCAACTCAAGCGTCAGTGAATCCAGTGAATTAAGGTCTGAAGGCATATCGGTAATTATCGATATGATGTATGGTGCGCCGTCATCTGGATAGATGATACCACCATCGGTGGTGGCACGGTACTTGCCTTCGCAGATCCATCCAGCCTTGGATTCTGTACGGTATCCAAGAGATCTGGCCTTATCAGATGAGTTTGCTGATGCGTTATCCTGGCTGTATGTACCTAGAGTTGTATATATGGATCCTGCAATAGGTGTAGTGTACCAGTCGCGAATCTGCATGCCTACTTCATCAGTGTTGAAGAAGTAGTAGTTATGTACCCAGAGCTTGGCAAGATTGATAGAGCTTAGCTGAGGGTAGTGGTAGATAGAAACGTCTCTGCTTACATGAGAAGCTTCGCACCAGTCTCCGAAGAACTCACGTCCGTAGCGCTTTCTAGTGTTGCTATAGATTTTGTTGTCGGAGTCACGAACGATAGCAACCAGTGAGTTCGAATTCTTTTCGATCATCTCAGGCTTATAGTTTACAAGGGAAGCGACATATGGTCCCTTGATACAGCTTGCAGAGTATACAGGCTTATCGTAGTTATAGGCGATGCCTTGTCCATTATAAAGGTTTATCATTACGAAACCGCAGGTTCTGCAGTTAGGCAAGTCCTCTATAATAGAATTAAGTTTGGCCTTATCAGAAGAGTCTGGGGTATATCCGCCGATGCCGACTATTTCAGGATCTTCTGTATTATTCTGATTGGAATAGTTTCCTTCCTCCATGGTCTGGAGTTCGTCCAGCTGTGACAGGATGAAGTCTTCAGTTACCAGCTTTCCGTTGGTAGCAAATGTATAATAACTACCATTTACTTTTGTGGCTCCAGTAGCAGCTACACCTTCGGAGTCGTAGTAGTATCTGTCACCAGAGATATTTAGCCAGCCAGTTTTTGGAATTCCGTTCTCATCAAGGTTATAGAGCTTATCATCGATGGTTAATTCCCCAGTGGCAATAGTTCCATCCTGGTTTACATAAAACTTCTTTCCTTTGGAATTGGTTTGCCATCCGTTAAGAAGCTGCCCCTCGTAATTAAAGACAAATGTAGCTTTATCAGATAGCTTCTCTCCATCAAAGGTAGTATCAAGAGATACATTTCCTGTTTGCATTATACCGTTAGTATCGAAATAATACTTACTACCATCTATTTCCTGCCAGCCTGTCAGAAGAGCGTGCTCATCATTTACGTATTCCCTCTTTGAATCCTGACTTTTTATAGAACCGTCTTCAGAGAGTTTACTGTGGTCCTCTATATCAACCCAGCCAGTTTGCAGAACTCCAGTATCTGAAAACATGTAGGAGTATCCCTCTATCTGCTGTAAACCAGTAACAGCATATTCGTCTGCACCAAAGTAGTACCAGCTTCCGTCTATGGACAGCCACTCACTGGCGGCATATTCCTCGTTGGATTTAACATATTTTACTTTATTATCTGCTTTGGTATCTATAACCCAGGTGTCCGGCTCTTTTTTCAGAACCTTTATATAATATATCTGAAGAGCTGATAGGGTTGCAGCCAGCAGAATAAAGAATATTAATAATACTATTATATTTTTTCTAATTGATACTTTCATGATTTTATAATCTATACTTTTACTGTTGAAAAATCAAACATTTTATTTACCTAAAACTAATGGTTTACATAATACTCGGGATGCATTTTACCATATCGCAACATCTAGATGTAATCATCTGAATATATAGCTAAGATTTGTGAGAGCAATGCTTTGAATAAATGCTTTTTTGTGGTAGAATATAGAGACACTGGGCAAGTCTCGCTTGTGACCTGTCCATATCGTAGATTTTCCAGGAAGTAGCAGTATGGCGAGTAAATATACACTTACAGATGACATCATAAAGAATCATACCGAGCGTATACTTAATCTGCGCAAGTTCTACCCTTTCTTTACACTGGCAGAGGGAACATTTAGCCAGTATAAGGAAGGGATTTTTAGGTTCTTGGATATGGGCTATATTACCCTTGCTGTACTTAGATATTTTATTAATGAGAATAGTTTCAATGACAGCCCTGTTACATATGCAGGCTATAGTGAGTTCTGTCGTGAAATGCTATCTAGAGATTTTGATGTTACAAGAGATAAGTTTGAGAAGGACGAAATAGACGAACTGATCAGATATATCTTTGACAAGATTAGGAATTATGGTAAAGCCTTCGAGTTTGACTTCTATGATCCTGCAGAGAGAAAGCAGAAGGTTGCGCGAGTCAGACTAATAGACAGTACTGTTCGCGAGACAGAGGTTGTATATACCATCACTGAAGATGGAATCGAGTTCTATCTTACCACCAAGGAGGTAAGAGATGAGAGCCGGATCAACATGGATCAGCTCCTTCTGGAAAAACTGATAAAGTCAGAGAACTTCCGTGGAAGTATCGATGTTATAGAGAGAATAAATATAGAGGTTAAGGCTCTGGAGAAGTACAGGGAAGAGGTTGTAGAACTGCTACTATCTGATGTACATGAAGGAGCAAAGGCTGTTGATGAATATGTGGAGCGAACCTCTGTCTGGTTCGCAGAAGAGAGAAAATCCTTCGCACGTAATAGAGAACTCGTAGATAAAGCAGTGGCAAGACTTACATTTGGTTCTGAATCAAATGATTCTAAAACTGCTAGGGATATAACAAGACTTCAGACTATGCTGAAGCAGACAATCGAGAATCATAGTAATCTAATTGCTTCTACTGCGGAGCTGTCGAGGTTCTCGGATGAGATGATACGTCGAAGCAGAGTGAGAAGTCTTAGAGCTTCCTTTGATTATGAGAGTGCACTTAACCGTATGGTGACTGAGGACTGCCCTCAGGGACTGGCAGAGTTTGCACTTCCTCTACTTCTTCCGAAGCGTCATAAGTCGATGGCTATCAGCACTATAGATAATATAGTACTTCAAAAGACTGCTGAATCTCTGAAGGGAGAGGTTCGTAAGGAACTGAAGGCTGATCTGACATTTAAGTATGATGATGAACTCTTAAATGAGAGCGTTTCCATGAACTTTGCTAAGCTCTTTAAGGAACTGCTTGGAAGGCTCCGAAGATGGGACAAAGTGACGCTTAGGGAGTTTGGTGCTATCCTGGAAGTAAAGTTCGGAATGGATGTATATAAGAACCGTGACTACTATGCATTTTTGACTCATTTAGCTGGAAAGAGTCTTTACAGCGTGAAGGAGATTACTGAGAATGCAGAGACATTCTTAGAGGAAATGGTAGCATCAGGAATGACAGAAGACGAGCTAGAGGAGTTTGAAGATATCTCATTTAAGATAGAGTTTGGAAGTGATCTAGTTCAGATGAAGGCGGATTCAGGTAGTACGGACGATATAGCCGAGATCACTGATATGACATTTGTAAAATTATAGTATTAAATGTCCCTTTTGGAGGAATGATGGAAAAAGGTTTTGAAAAAGCTTTGGATATATACAGTGTGCTTGCAACAGGGCGCAGCATATCCGCAAAGGACAAAGAGACTGCGGAGCTATATAACAGCTTCTACTCTGACTCTGAAGTATATGATGCAGTTACGGCACTTCTGAAGAAGCTCAATCTGAAGCTGTATGAATATAATGAATCTATCTTTATAACAGCAGGAGCAGGTAACAAGGTCTTCGGATATACAAATGATGATCTGAAGAGAATGCTTGGACTAAGGCTTAATAAGGAGCTGTACCTTGTATACTTTATTATATATGAGGCATTACTTCAGTTCTATAAGACCTCCGATACTTATCAGGTAAAGGACTATATAAGATTTGATGAGCTCGTAGAAGTTGTGGGTAAGGAACTAGGTCATATTAGTAGTGACACTTCTGTCTATACTCAGGATGATGTAAATGATAGTTCCTTTAAAGCAGTAGCGCTCCTGTGGGATGGACTTCCACCAATGATCTCCGAGGATAAGGATAGGAACAAAGCTTCGAGAGGATCGAGATATGGATTTACTAAGCTTACGGCAAATCTTATGAGTCAGGAAGGAATCTTTACTGTGGTTGATGATAGACTATATCCGACAGATAGGTTCCATGCGATAGTTGAGAATTATTTTGAAGAGAGTGGTAGCAGTATCTTGGCGAGACTAGATGAATTAAAGAACAAGTCTACAGATACTGAGGAGGGTGAATAGATGCCTAGTATCAACCGAATCAGAGTTAATAACGTAAAGTACAACTTCGGTACACAAGGGTATGATGATTTCTCTATGAGGATGTACGGACGCAATACACTCTACGACCTTGCAAATGGAGGTGGTAAGAGTGTGCTTATGCTGCTTCTTATGCAGAATCTGATACCTAATTGTACGCTTGATGATAAGCAGCCTATAGAGAAGTTATTCCGTGATCCTAGCAATACTGTAATCCATAGTCTTATAGAGTGGAAGCTTGATCCTTGTGATATCAAGGAAGGCATGAGATATATGACTACTGGCTTTGCTGCCAGAAAGGCTGCGACTATGGAGACTGAAGGAGAAGAGGGCTCCAGTCAGACAGCCCAGATAGAGTATTTCAACTACGTTATCTTCTATAGAGATTATAATAAAAATGACATTATTAACCTTCCGCTTGTGAAGGATAACGAACACATTTCTTACAAAGCACTTAGAAATTATCTCCACGATCTGCCTCGAAATGATAAGAATCTTCTTGTCTATATTTTTGACAGAAAGGGTGAATATCAGAGATTTATAGCTGACTACGGTCTATATGAGAGTCATTGGGAGATAGTCAGAGGAATCAACAGAACTGAGGGACATGTAAGAACCTACTTTGAGACAAACTATAAGACTACTCGTCGTGTTATAGAAGATCTTCTTATCGAAGAGATTATTGAGAAGGCGTATATGACAAAGACTGAGCGTGAGACAGGTAAGACAGAGAATACTGTATCACTGCTGATGACTATTCAGGAGGAGCTTAAGAGTCTTGCTGAGAAGAAGAAGGGTATACAGACCTATGATCATGAGCAAGAATTGGTTAAGCTGCTTGTAGACAGAATAGATTCATTTATGGCTCTTTATACTGAGCAGGAGGATACTGCAAAGGCGGCAGGCCAGATCCTTGTAACTCTGAATAAAGAGAAAGAAGGTAGAGAGGCAAGACTTGAAGCCCTGACAGCAAATGTGGCTGAAGCTGAGGAAAAGCTCAGGGATACTAAAGAACTTGTTGAGATACTGAAGATATATCGTGATATTGAAGAGCTCGAGAAAAGAAATGAACTGATCGAAGAAAAGGAAGCTCAGTCTAAGAAATTGACATCTGATATGGAGCTTCAGGATCAGTCCTATAGATATAAGTCAGCTATACAGTCATATCTTTCTCTTAAGAAGGCGAAGAGTGAACTAGGTCTACTTCAGAATGAGAAGAAGGATATTCCAAAGGGTGCCTCTGATGTATATACAGTTGTAGCAAATATCCGAGACAGAATGGATAATGCTCTGGCACAGATGGAGGAGAAGAAGCAGTCTGTTATAGAGAAGCAGACAGTTCTTAAAGAAGAGATAGATAGTCTTAATAAGGAAAAGGCTGAGGCAGAGACAGAAGTCGCTGTATCTAGCAGTAGACTTGATTATCTGGATAAGGATATAGAGGCTGAGAACAAGAATCTTGCATCTATGCAGGACGAAGTTGATTATGCCCTCCTTATGGATCCAGCTGGTTCTATAAGAGAAGAGACGAAGCTTTTAAATGATAGCGAAGACCGTGCTGTAACCCTTAGAAAGAATCTTGAAGATATGGGATACGAGAAGGGTGAATATCAGACACGCATTGAGGATGTGACATCAAAGCTTCGTGACCTTGAGATGGAAGAAAAGAATCTGGAGAAGAAGGCAGAGGAATATAGAGAGTGTAAGGATAAGTTTAAATCACTATGCTCCATATATGCAGATGATGTTAAGGCATCTCCTGAAGATGTAGAGAAGAGACTTACAGACAGACTCAGTGATACAGTGATAAATGTATATGAGCTGGGGAATGTACTCCGAAAGCTCGAAGATAGAGAAAAAGATATCCGAGAAGGCAAGCTGATAGAAGAGTCTGAAGGTGTAAAGAAGGTTATGGATTATCTCTTTACAAGACAGGGCAAGAGTTCTATGCATGGAATGGATTATCTTGCAGCACTGCCTGAGGATAAGAGAGAAGCTCTTCTTATGAAGACACCCGGTATAGCTTACGGAGTTGTAGTTGAGAATCTTAAGGAACTTCTTGAAGATCCAGGACTTATGGAACTTGGACTGAATGAAGAAATATATCTCTATGATAGAGACCTTCTAAATGAAGCATCTATACTTCTAGGAGATGGAGTAGAGGTAGTAAGACCAGCCCGTGAGTTCTTTGTTGATCCAAAGTTCATGGATCAGAAACTTAGACTTCTTGGAGCGGATCTTGATAATAGACAGGAAGAACTCAGGAATAGTGAAGTAATCCTGGAGACTCTTAGAGAGGATCTTGACTTTGTGAAACTCTTCCGAGAGAAGGGACTTCCAAGCGCTGAGGCTGAGTATGCTGAAGCTAAGGAAAAGAGTAAGGAAATCAGAAGCGAGCTTACCAGCCTTAAGGAAAAACTCGGAGCGCTTGAACTTAGTATAAATGAAACTGAAGGAAAACTTCTGGATACTGAAAATGCAATAAAGAGATATCATACTGAACTGATCAGTCTAAATAATATAGTATCCATTCAGGACCGTATCTCTCAGCTTGGCCGTACAAAAGATAAACTGAAGAATGAGCGTAAAGAACTTCAGGGAAGAATTGAGAGTATCGTCTCTACACTTAGAACCAAAGATCTTAGTCTTCTGGAATTAAATGCTGAACTAGAAAGTATTGATAAGGAAAAACTGAGTACTGAGCATAAGTGGGAAAACAAGTATGCAGTATACTATATGGAATCAACTCCATTTCCGAGACTGGATATGGACGAGGCTCAGCTAGAGAAGGCATTTGAAGTAGCACTCGCTGGTAGTACAGATAGCAGAATGGCTATGGAGAAGGAAAAGCTTCTTCAGGATACTCTGGCAAGTACTATAGAGCGTGAGACTAAAGCTATAGCAAAACTTGGTGTAGATATCAGTCTTCTTGCTGATACAGATAAGACGGAAGGACTTACTGCAGCAAGTGAAGAAGTCTTAGAGGCTACAAAGCGGGAACTCGATAGATTACATAGAGATAGAGATAGTATCGAAAAAGAACTAAGTCTTATAAGAACTGAGAAGGCCAGAGTTGAAGGTAGTATAGAATATGCTAGGGAACGTCTGGGACAGGAGTTCGGAGAGACGTCTCTTGTCAGACTATCTGAGACTAAGGATATACAGGACAGCCAGAAGCTTCTGGATGATACGATCCTTATCAATAAGCAGCAGAGACAGGAGCTGGATAAAGTAAAGGCGGAGCTTAAATCTGCTGAAGGAGCGGCTAGAGGAAATGATGATCTAATCCGTCTTGCTACTAGAATAGTTGAAGCAAATGCTATCGATATATCGGGACTTACACCACTTGAAAGTGTGGATGATCTAGGTGATAAGTTTGATAGCTATCTATCAAGATATGATAAATTATCTAAGGATATAGATAGAGCAAAGGCAGATATGCTGAAGGTGAAGATGAGTGTATTTGAAACTCTGAGTACCATGGGCGTAAATGAGCTTGCTATGTCTATAAGAGATGATGTAGTTATTCCTGAGAATAGAGTAGAGGCAGAGAAACTGCTGTCTCGACTAAGTGACGTTATTAGTATCATTTCTCTTGAAAGAGATAGAGTGGAGAAGACTCTTGTCAGCATGCAGCAGCTGAAGGACAGCTTCGTAGATCAGTGTGTGGAGCGTTGTCTAGACGTTAAGTCTGAGCTGGATAAGCTTACAAAGCTTTCAGAGATTTCTATGGGTGAGAATAAGGTTCAAATGATACGACTCACAATTCCTTATGTGAAGGATGAGTTTATCAAGGACCGTATGTCTGACTATATCGACCAGATCGTTGAAGAAGTTGATAAGAAGGAAAGTGATGCGGAGAGACAGAGATTCCTGGGAAGCAGTCTTGCTATGAAGAAGCTCTTCTCAGTTATCGTTACTGATATGTCAAAGATTAAGCTTCTGCTTTATAAGAGAGAAAGAATTAAGGAACAGAGCCGTTATCTTAGATATGAAGAGGCTGTTGGTAGTACAGGACAGTCACAGGGTATCTATATACAGTTCCTTATCTCTATAATAAATTATATAGCTGGTATGTATGCAGTGGCTGATAGCGGAGCAAGGTCCAAGACACTCTTCATAGATAACCCATTTGGAGCGGCTAAGGATATATATATATGGGAGCCAATCTTTACGTTGCTGGCTGAAAACTCATGTCAGTTGATAGTTCCTGCCAGAGGAGCAACTCCTGAGATTACAGGACGTTTCGATATCAATTATGTATTGGGACAGCAAATGACAGGAGACAGAACTACAACTGTTGTTGTGAACTATAGCAGCAAGACAAAGGGCGAGGAGCTTGAATATCGCGACCTTGATTATCAGCAGCAGACCTTTGATTTTATATAACTCATTTAGAATAATACGATACATCTACAAAAGGGCTCGAAATGTACAAAATAGAAAGTAAAAATATACTCACTCCACAGAATGGACTGAATATATATCGTGGACGAACTGAGGACTCTATATTACTTACAGAGATTCCGGGTGGCGATTCCATGGATATTGGTGTAAAGGTTGACGCCGCAGATCAGCTGGACACAGTTCTAAAATCCAGGAGGAGCAAGAGTATCATATTGATGGGAAACCTGGGGGATCCTTATAACAAATATGAGGAAGAATACTGCCTGACCAGGAAATGTCTTAAGGTTATTGAGAATAACGACTACGGAGTTGTGATAACAACTAAGCAGTCCCGTATCCTACGCGATATGGATATTCTTCAAGGGATAGCGCGTAAGACCAAGTGTGCGGTTGAAATCAGTATTCCTACACTTGATGAGAAGAAGCTTAAGAAGATTGAAGGCGAAGAGGTTATCTCTATAAAAGAAAGATTTGAACTGATCAAGGAGCTGACTAAGGAAGGAATAAGTATTCTGATTCAGCTTGCGCCAGTTATAACCTATGTAAATGATAATGAGCTTATGGACATAATAGAAGAACTTGCACAGTATGATATACTAGGTGTTGACCTTGGTGACCTGAGGCTGGCGATTAAGAAGTCTGTGCGTGATTTCTTCTATATGGAATACCAGAAGAGATTTCCTAAGGAGTACCAAGCGTTTGATGAGGAATACTCCGGAAAGCCTGGAGAACTTACGCCAAGGGATTACAAGAAGGTACTGAGTGATATGACAGAGTTTTGTGACGAGCGAGGTATTATATCTTCATCCAGTAAGATAAAGGCATGGAAGAGACAGTACGAGAATAAAACTGAAGGTGAGCAACTTTCATTTGAGTTTACATAATATTTGAATCTGAGATTCATTTGATATTATAGAAAATACATTTAGATTTTTATTAATGGAGGAATATAAAAATGGATTACAATGCAGCAAGTTTAAAGATGCACGAGGAAGCAGGTGGAAAGCTTGAGGTTGCACTCAAGGTTCCAGTAGAAACAAAGGATGATCTCTCAACAGCTTATACCCCAGGTGTTGCAGAACCATGTAGAAAGATCGCTGAAAACCCAGATGATGCTTATAAGTACACACTTAAGCAGAATACAGTTGCAGTAGTATCTGACGGTACAGCAGTTCTTGGTCTTGGAGATATTGGTCCTCTTGCAGCTATACCTGTTATGGAAGGAAAGTCAGTTCTCTTCAAGAGATTCGGAAATGTTGATGCATTTCCTATCTGTATAGATACAAAGGACACAGAAGAGATTATCGAGACAGTTAAGAGACTTGCTCCATCATTTGGTGGAATCAACCTCGAGGATATTGCAGCTCCAAGATGTTTCGAGATTGAAGCAAGACTTAAGGAAGAACTTGATATTCCTGTATTCCATGATGATCAGCACGGTACAGCTATCGTAGTTGCTGCAGGTCTCACAAATGCTCTTAAGCTTATTGGAAAGAAGTGGGAAGATTGTTCAGCAGTAATAAGTGGTGCTGGTTCAGCTGGTATCTCTATCTGCAAGCTTCTTCAGAGCTTTGGACTCGGAAATGTAGTACTCGTAGATAGTAAGGGCGCACTTGTTGATGGTGATCCTAGACTTAACTCGGCTAAGCAGGAGATTGCAGCTGTAACTAATAAGAATAAGGAGTCAGGAAGTCTGGCAGATGTTATCAAGGGTAAGGATATCTTTATCGGAGTATCTGCTCCAGGACTTGTAACTGCAGATATGGTTAGATCTATGGCTAGTGATCCAATCGTCTTTGCTATGGCTAACCCAACTCCAGAGATTATGCCAGATGAGGCAAAAGAGGGTGGTGCAAGAATCGTTGCTACAGGACGTTCTGACTTCCCTAACCAGATTAACAATGTTCTTGTATTCCCTGGTATCTTCAGAGGTGCCCTTGATGCAAGAGCTAGAGCTATTACAGAGCCTATGAAGGAAGCAGCTGCTAGAGCTATCGCATCTATCGTAACTGATGATGAACTTTCAGAAGAGTACATCATTCCAGATGCATTTAACGAAAATGTTGCTAAGGTTGTTGCCAAGGCTGTTGCTGATGAGGCGCGTAGATCAGGTATCAGCAAGCTGTAAATATAAACTGATAAATGTAGCATTTAACATATGTCCATATTAGGAAGAAGGGGAAAGTATGTCTTTTGTTCTATATGATAAAGCGAAGAAAATGGGTGCTAAGGCTTATAAGAGAGCTGTTGCTGATGGACGTTACCCATTTCTTCCGGTGCTTGATGACATTATCGATAAGGATAGTATTGCAAAAGAGATGAATCTTGGACTAGTGGATATACCACTTTCAAGAGTTGTCGGAACAAGTAGTGCTGGAAGAACTCAGGCCTTTGCATCTAACTTTATGCCACTTATGCAAAATGGCTCGGAGTTTGCGAGCAAATGGTCTATGCTTTGTGATGCTCACGTTGATGAGGGTATCAGGGATGCAATCAAGGTATATGAGTACCTGAACTTTTACTATGTCGTAGAAGGTAACAAGCGAGTTAGTGTTCTTAAGTTCTTTGGAGCGGATTCGATTCCTGCATTTGTAACCAGAAAGATTCCAAAGCTGACGGACGATGAGCTTGTTAAGGCCTACTATGAATATATGGAGTTCAATAGAAAGACAGGTGTTAATTATATTCGTTTCACACATGAGGGCGAGTATAAGAGACTCATGGATCAGGTCAGAATTGCTCCAAAGCATGGTGGTGAATATGAGGAACATGAGACAGTTTCTGAGCTTATAAATGCAAATGATACGGCAGAGGGAGTAAGCTCTGCTATCAGAACTGACTTAACTAAGATATGGAGCGATGATACGCTTCTTGAGTTAAAAGCTGCATATAAAAGATTTGAAAAAGCCTTTCGAATAAAGGGAGGAGTGGATCTCCATGATGTAAGTACGGGAGATGCATTTCTTGCCTTTATAGAAGTTAAGGGATTTGATGAAGTGTGCGATATGAGTCTGGGTGAGATTCAGAATGGTATCGCTGCTATGTGGGAAGAGTTTCTGGTTATAAATGAGAAATATGAGGTTGAGGTTTCACTGACACCTCCGGAAGAGAAGAAGAATGTTCTGTCTTCGATTCTGTCTCCTAACTATTCGGCTGCAAAGCCTCTTAAGATAGCATTTATCTATGATGGTGATCCATCTGAATCTGATTGGAGATATTCTCACGAACTGGGCCGTAATTATATTAAGGAAGTCTATGGGGAGAAGCTTGTAGCCCTTAAGATTACTGGTGCGAGTACGGAAGAAGAGATTATCAAGGCTATAGATGATCTGGTTGAAAATCATGGTGTTGAAGTTATCTTTACGCTTAATGCGCAGGCGGTTAATGCCAGCCTTAAATGTGCTATCAAGTATCCGGAAGTTAAGATACTTAACTGTTCGCTGAATACTTCTCATAGATATATAAGAACCTATGATGCTCGTCTCTATGAGGCAAAGTTCCTCTCGGGAATGGTAGCAGGTTCCCTTACTAAGACAGATAAGGTTGGATATATCGCGGATTATCCGATCTATGGAGTAATAGCCAATATTAATGCATTTGCAATAGGCGCACGTCTAGTAAATCCAAATTGCAAGGTATATCTACAATGGACTTCAACAAGGAAGGACAAAAATACGGATGTATATAACTCTCTTAAGGAGGAGGACGTAGATATCATAGCTGATCAGGATATGATCACACCTAGTCGTGCATCTAGAAAGTTTGGTCTGTATAGAATTACAAGTAATGGACCAGAAAATCTTACAATGAGCGTATATAACTGGGGCAAGCTATATGAGAGAATTATCAATCTTGTGATGCAGGGAGCCTATTCCAGTGCGGATGCAGATAGCGAGAGCAAACCAATAAATTATTGGTGGGGTCTTTCTGCAGGGGTGGTTGACATAATTCTATCTGAAAAGGTGCCTGCAGACACTAGACGACTTGTTAAACTCATAAAGAAACTTATCATGAAGGACCAGTTCTCTCCATTCTGGGGTGAGATATATTCTCAGGACGGTAAACTCAGAACCGAGGAAGGCGTCGATATGGATGCTGATGATATCATTAAGATGAACTGGTTAGTTGATAATGTAGTAGGAGAGATTCCTGGCATCGATGAATTGGATGAATCAGCTCGTGAATTAGTTGAGATGAAGGGTGTATAACTGAATGAAGATTCTTGCGCTGGCAGATGTTGAATCTAGATATCTGTGGGATTTTTTTGAGAAAACTAAATTAGATGGTATAGACCTTATTCTTTCAGCTGGCGATCTGGCTCCTCAGTATCTGGAGTTTCTAGCTACTTATTCGAAGGTTCCGATACTTTATGTTCATGGTAATCATGATGGCTGTTACAATGATACTCCTCCAGGAGGTTGTATCTGTGTTGATGGTGATATATATGAGTATCAGGGCCTAAGAATTATGGGACTGGGCGGTAGTATGTGTTATAATTATAGTGGTTTTCAATATACGGACCGTCAGATGACTCAGAGATATCTAAAGATGAAACCTAAGATATGGAGAAAGAAGGGAGTAGATATACTTCTTACTCATAGTCCTGCAAAGGGATTCCATGATGGCTCAGATATGCCACATATGGGTTTCACTTGTTTTAATACTATACTTCAAAAGTATGAGCCAAAGCTTTTTGTTCATGGTCATGTTCATATGACCTACGGACGTGACTTTAAGCGTGAGGCTATGTATAATAATACCAGAGTAATAAATGCATTTGAGAGATATATTATCGAAATATAAGGAAAGAATTAATTCAGTATGAATATAGAGGCATTCGAAAAGTTTAAGGAAAATGAAGAATACTACACTAAAATGTGTGATATTCATGGAAAGATAGATCAGGGACTGTATACTAAGTACGACGTTAAGAGAGGACTTAGAGATTCAGATGGTCGAGGTGTGCTTACAGGACTTACCGAGATATCTGATGTATCAGGATTTAGAGTTGATGAACAGGGAAATCGTACTCCTATTCCTGGAGAACTTCATTTCCAGGGATATGATGTTAAGAAACTGGTAGAGGGCTTCAGAGGAAGTAAGCATGGATTCGAGGAGACTACATTTCTCCTTCTTTTTGGTAAGCTTCCAACAGAGCAGGAGCTGAAGGACTTTATGGAGATAATCAGTGCCTTCAGACCGCTTCCTGAGAACTTCAACCGAGATGTTATAATGAAGGCTCCTAGCAGAAATATTATGAATGTTCTTGAGAGATGTGTACTGACACTTTATTCGTATGACGATAATCCGGATGATATCAGCGTATCACATGTTCTTGCACAGTCACTAAGTCTAATAGCAAGATTTCCTGTCATCGCTGCTTATGGATATCAAAGCTATCGCCATAAGTTCCTTGACTCGAGTCTTGTAATACATAGACCAAAGCCAGAGCTTTCAACTGCCGAGAATATACTACGACTGCTTAGATCGGATCCTTCATTTACGGAGCTTGAAGCTCAGGTGCTTGATATATGTCTCGTACTTCATGCAGAACATGGTGGTGGAAATAACTCCACATTTACGACTCATGTTATAACAACTACTGGAACAGATACATATTCTACCGTGGCAGGTTCACTAGGTTCTCTTAAGGGTCCTAGACATGGTGGTGCAAACCATAAGGTTCAGCAGATGATTGCAGACCTTAAGGCAAATGTTGCTAATACCGAGAGTGATTCTGAAGTTAAGGCATATCTTTCTAAGGTACTGAAGAGAGAAGCCTTCGATAAGATGGGACTCATTTATGGTATGGGACATGCTATATATACACTCTCTGACCCAAGGGCAGAGGTGCTTAAGGAATACGCTAGGAAGCTTTCTGAAGCAGAGGGCTATGCTCAGGAGTTTGCTTTATATGAAAGAGTAGAGCGTATTGCAAAGGAACTGATCACTAATAACCGAGATGTACATAAGCCAGTGTGCGCAAATGTCGACTTCTACAGTGGTTTTGTATATTCGGTTCTAAAGATTCCTGTAGAGCTTTTTACACCTATGTTTGCTATAGCACGTATATCGGGATGGTCAGCGCATCGTATAGAAGAGCTGGTAAATGCTGGCAAGATTATACGTCCTGCATACAAATATGTTGGAACTCATCGAGAATATCTTCCAATCGAAGATAGAAAATGAGTCACTTATTACGTCGAACGTGGAAGGTGACTCAAAAATGAGTCACTTGTTACGTCGGACGTGGAAGGTGACTCATTTGTATGAGGAGGTAGTGATATGTTTTGTACTAAATGTGGAAAAAGTATAGCTAATGGTTCTCTGTTTTGCGAATACTGTGGAAGTCCAATCAAGCAGGTTAGTCAGCCAGCACAGCAACAGATTCAGTATAATGCGCCGGCACAGCAACAGATTCAGTATAATGCACCTGCAAAGAGTGGAAAGGGACCGCTTGTTCCGGTTCTTTCGGCTTGTGCTGCGGTTATTCTCATTTCACTTGTGATTCTTTTTGTTGTAATCATGAAGAACAGATCGGGTAGTAAGACTGTTGATCTTGATATGAGTAAGTATGTCAAGATTGAGTATAATGGTTACAATGGTATAGGAACCGCAAGCGTCTCATTTGATCAAGACTCGTTCTATGATGAATATGCAGATATCATAAAGTATTCGAAGGATAAGCCACGGGATGCCGACGAATATTATGATGCAGCTGAGTATATCTTATATGGATGCGTAAGTGGAACTCTTGATAAGACAACAGGTCTTAGCAACGGCGATACTGTTACATATATTTGGGATGTTGATACAAAAAGCATAGAAGAACATACAAATGTAAATCTAACATATGAAGATATTCCATTTGTAGTTAAGGATCTTATCGCAGTTGGTCAGACGGATATTTTCCAGTATGTAACGGTTACATATAGCGGAAAAGACGGAGAGGGTACTGCAACTATAACAACTACGAGTGGTACACCAGTTGAAGGTTGGACCTTCGTAGCAGATAAGATGGAAAATCTCAGCAATGGAGATACTATCCTTGTTTCTGCAAATGATGATGGAACACTTGTAGATACATTTGTAGCGGATACTGGTATGGCTCCAGTATCAATTACTCACGAATATACTGTAAGCGGTCTTGAAGAAGATACTGCTAAAGATGATGATGATGATGATGATGATGATGACGAGCCAGACGATGATGATTCAAGCGCACAAAACAATGGTTCATCTAGTGCTTCACCATCAGGCGGTTATGATGGAATGGTAATTCCTGATAGTGATACACGTACACTTACTGAAGCTGATGTTCGTCGCATGAGTCAGGATCAGATTCAGACAGCGATAAATGAAATCTATGCAAGACATGGATATAAGTTTAAAGATCAGGGAATCTTCAACTACTTCAGTCAGTTTGATTGGTATCATCCTATTACAACAGATCAGGAAGATGCAAAGAGACAGTTTAATTCAACTGAGAATTATAATGTAGAACTTCTTCAGAAATATCGTGATCAGTAGAGCTTCTTAATATAGTGAATCATATGAAATGTAATATTAAAAAGATAATTACATATATGTTTGTCACTGTGTTGATCTTCATCTTGGCGGGATGTGGTAGTTCCTTGTCAGATGATGATTCAACAGCTTCACGTCGCGATGACTGGGGGGCGGAAGCTACTGATGAAACTACAGAAGTGACTACAGAAGTAACAACTGAGAAAAAGACTGAAGAGAAAAAAACAGAAGAAAAAACAACAGAGTCAAAAAATGAGAGTAAAGCGAGCTCGTCCGATGCTGATAAGTCGGATGATCAAGCGGATAGTGGTAGCACATCTAGTTCGTCGGGAGGAAAGCTGATCGTACTGGATCCAGGACATTCCAATGTGGTAACTGGTAATACAGAGCCCCTTGGTCCTGGTTCAGGAGAAATGAAAGCGGCGGACTCTGCAGGTACTCACGGAACTACCAGTGGACTTACAGAGATTCAGCTGAACTTTCAGATTGCGACGAAGCTAAAAGCCGAGCTTGAAGCTCGTGGCTATACAGTTCTCATGACTCGTTATGATAATGATACAGCTATATCCTGTAGTGAGAGAGCTAAGATAGCAAATGATGCTGGAGCAGATGCATTTATCAGAATCCATGCTGATGGGTCTGAGAGTTCTTCCAGCAGTGGGGCAATGGCTATATGCATAACTCCATCTAATCCGTACACGGCCGAAACTTATAATTCGAGCCGCGCCTTGTCGGATGCAGTGCTAAATGCATATGTAGCATCTACAGGTTTTTCAAGCAGAGGCGTGTGGGAGACTGATACTATGACAGGAAATAACTGGAGTACAGTTCCATGCACTCTTTTAGAAATGGGATTTATGACGAATCCTAACGAGGACTCGCTTATGGCTGATACCGCCTTCCAACAGAAGATGGTTACAGGTATAGCAAATGGTATAGATGATTATTTTGAGAATTAAAATATTAAGGAACACAAGATATGATATTAGCAGACAGATGGAAAGATTATGAAGTGCTAGACTGCACAGATGGAGAAAAGTTAGAGAGATGGGGAAAATATATTCTCCTAAGACCAGATCCTCAGGTTATTTGGAGTACAAAACATATATCTAAGGAATGGAAATCTCTAAATGGCCATTACCATAGAAGCAGTAAAGGCGGAGGAGAGTGGGAGTTCTTTGATCTTCCAGAAGAGTGGCAGGTTGAGTACCATCTTCCAAGCGAAGGCTTAAATGGAACGGATAAGATGACATTTAATCTAAAGCCATTTTCCTTTAAGCATACCGGAATCTTTCCGGAGCAGGCGGCTAATTGGGACTATATATTTGAGACGATTAAATCTGAGATACAGACAAGAGAGTCGAAGGGAGTAAACTCCGAAATAAAGGCGCTGAACCTCTTTGCTTATACAGGCGGTGCAACACTAGCAGCTGCTATGGCTGGGGCTAAGGTAACGCATGTAGATGCTTCCAAGGGTATGACTGGATGGGCAAAGGAAAATGCAAAGTCTTCTGGTCTCGAAGAGGCTCCTATCAGATGGCTCATAGATGACTGTATCAAGTTCGTAGAGCGAGAGATAAGACGAGGCAATAAGTATCATGTTATCATCATGGATCCACCATCGTATGGAAGAGGACCTAAGGGTGAAATGTGGAAAATGGAAGATAACATTTTCGAACTTATCCAGTTGACTAGTCAGATACTTGCGGATGACGCAATCATTTATCTGATAAATATGTATACTACAGGACTATCACCTGCAGTACTTAATTATATGATAGGGGAAACGGTAATTAAGTCTCATGGTGGAGTAGTAACATCAGAAGATATCGGTCTTCCGGTTCGTGATACAGGACTTATTCTTCCTTGCGGATCTACTGCTAGATGGACTCCATAAGCGAGGATTCATATATCAAAAGTCTTTCTTATGACACAAGTGTAAAGGTTAAAGAGATTATAATTTTATAATTATAAAATATCTAGATAAAATCTAGATGAAGTTAAAAATATTTATTGACATAACTGTAACGATAGTGTAATGTAGGAAGGTGACTTTGTTACCGAAATAATTTGGGCAAAGGATGATGTGGTATGAATAAGAAGAAGGTTGTAATAGCAATATCTGGAATCATTCTAGTTGCTATCGTTGTAGCATTAGTTCTATTCCTTACGGTCTTTAAGAAAGATGCATACCGTATCTTGAAAGTGTTTGAATATTCCGGTAAAGGAAATATCACAAGAAAAGATATAGGCGATATAGAGCCTTATAGCAATATGGTACTTGAGTCAGGAGATACTGTTTCACTCGATGAGGGTACGATGGTACTTCTTGCTGATGAAGATAAGTACATTCACTTAGAAGAAGGCACCGAGCTTGTTTTAAATGCAACTGGAAAAAGTGATTCCAGCAAGACAACTATAGAACTAAAAAGCGGTGCTATCACAAATGACATTCAGAATAAACTTTCTGAAGATTCTTATTACGAGGTTAATACCCCGAATTCAACAATGTCCGTTCGTGGCACAATTTTCCGTGTTGAAGTTTATGAAGAAAATGGAATAAAGTACACCAGAGTTTCTGTATTTGAAGGTAAGGTTGCTTCACGTCTCATTTATAAGAATGGAGATATGGCTGATAAGGAAGTAACTATCGAAAAAGGCAAGGAAGTTCTTATCTATGAGGATGATACTACAGTAGATTACGTGTCTCCTCCTAAGGATATAGATTATTCAGACCTTCCTGATTCTGTAAAGGAACTTCTTGAAAAAGCCATAGAGGATGGTCGTGATCTTGATATCACTAAGGAAGAGCTTGAGAAGTACTTAAGCAGCGTAGTAACAGTAACATTTACTTACAATGGAAAAGTATTTGGTACTCAGACTGTTACAAGAGGAGATAAGGCTACAGAACCAACACTTGCTCCAGCTGCTACGGGAAGCTGGAATTGGGATTTCTCTAAACCTGTTAATTCAGATACAACGATAGAGTGGAAGTAAGGAGGACGTGAATATGAAGATTAGTAATACAAAAAAATCCCATAGAATTATAAGCGTTCTGCTTGCATTTACTATGGTGATAGGTGGAATAGTAAGCGAGAAGAGTTCGCTTGTAGTATTTGCCGCAGAACCATCTGGCTATGCATTAATTAATGATGTGGAAGGTGATTACTCGATAAGTGCTCTAAATCAAGGGGAGACCTGTACTGTCATACTTAGCGGTGGCACGCTTTCTTATGTAAGATTCGTAGAGCCTGATGCGGATAATCCAGAAGGCGGTTCTGAAACAGTTACAATAAATGATGCATCTGGTAAAAATATTTATTTGGGTCCAGGTGCGACTCTTATCCAGGACGGAAATAGTAATAATAGTATTACGATTAATGATAATACGGCTAAGCTTTATGTAGAAAGCACTGTTTCTACTAATAATCTGTCTATAACTAATAATGTCGGTTATTGTGAGATAAATGGAACATGCCAGGGAGATATAATTAATCTCTTTGGTAACCTAGTTATAAATGGAACTCATTCTGGAGAAATTGATAATGGTAATAGCTTTGATCTTGAGGATAATAACGCAAGGCTAATAATTAATGGAACTAATTCTGGAACAATAAATAATTATTCTGATATGACGATCGGGGCTTCTGCAAGTCTTTCTGTTCCAACTGGCGATACATTTACAAATTACAAAAATCTATCTGTGACTACTTTTAATGGGGTTAGTTATGGAAATAGATTTGTTAATCTTGGAAAAATAACTGGTGCAAATATCATACTTGACTCAAATATGGGATATGATGCTTCTGTAGCAGTATATCAAGTGACTTCATCTTTGGATATTAAGATAAGTGATATAGATGGAATAGGTTCTGTTATTGCTTCTCCTGATGCGATTATTCAGCTCTCTGATATAGTATCAGGATATAGTAAATATGTATCTTTTAAACTTACTACAGGAAGTGTAACCGATAAAGAAGTTACAATATCAGACGACTTTGAACCCAAGACAGCAAGGTATCTTGCAAAAGATATTCCACATATTAGTTGGGCTGAGGGTTTACCAAATCCACTTTTTTACGGAGTAGATTATGATGTCAAACCATTTATATCTTGTGATTCTGATGGTCCCATTACAATAACATATAGTGATATGTATGGTGATTATCAATCTCCGCCAACAAGCGTTAAACCAACTGAAGTTGGTGAACATAGAGTAGTAGTAAGTGTCCCGGAAACAGATACATATAGAGATGAACAAGACTACGGACTTCATGATTATAACATCATATATCTTACTAGAAGTTATGATTCATCTATGGGAGCAACCCTTGATGCAGATCTGATAAGTGATGGTGGATATTATTATACTAATTCACCTGTTAAAGTTGTCGGAAATGAAGGCTTCCAGGTTTCTGTTCATTCTTATGTTACAAATGAAGATTCTGACTTCGCAGATAGTGTAGTGATTGATGAGGATGGATATTATAATGGTACATATGCTGCAGTTCGTCGTAAGAGCGATGGCGCCACATCTGATTACTATTTTGTGGATTCTGCGGCGATATATATCGATCAGAAAGCTCCAGAAGTAAATCAGTCTTCAGTTGTTGATCAGGATGGTAATACTCCAGATGTAAGGGTTGAGGATGGAGCTAAGATCCATGCTTCTCGTCTTGAGTTTGATATAAATGATGTCTGGGATAATGATAATCCTATATATTATACAGCTCTAGATTCTGTTACCGTAAATGGTGAAAATGTTGATGTTGACTGGAATACTAATTCAGCACATGTAATTCTCTCGACTCTAAAAGAGAGAAAAACATACAATATAGTTGCAAAAGATAAGGTGGGTAATACATCCGAGTTTTCTGTGACTATAGATAATCTAGATATACCTGAAACATCTATCAGCATGCCTGCATCTTACTATGGTGCAGAGGTACCTACACCGACTGTAACTACAACATCTGATCAGGATTCTTCTAATTATGAGTTCTTGTATAAGAAGAAGGGGGCTAGTGATGACACATATTCATCAGTTAAGCCTTCAGTTATTGGAGACTATACAGTAAGGGTAAATATACCTTATTCATATAATTATATTGAATCTATGGCAGAAAGTGATTTCAGTATATCTTACCTTCCGGCTCCGGCAGTTCCATTTACGGTTCTTGGAGTAGAGGGTGAAAATGGATACTATAAGAGTGATATTACATTAGCTGCACCAGAAGGCTACTTAATATCTAGTTCGACAAGTGATGATTCCTTTGGTTCTTCTATTCAGTACAGCAGTAACCTTAAGTCTGTATATTTAAAGAGAATTGCAGATGGTGCAAGAACAAATGCTATAGAAGTTAATTCATTTGGAATAGATAAGGATGCTCCAGTCTTTTCAGATACAGCTGTAGATACAGCGGGAGAGAGCCATGCATTAGTAGATGGAATAGGAGTTGATACTACTAGTCTTAGTTTCAATGTCACAGATGCAAATCTTTCTTCAGTCACTGTAAATGGTGAGTCAGCTCTCATAGCTGGAGGAAAGTCTAATATAGTTCTTTCGATCGATGCAGGAACAGAGAAAGCATTTAAGGTTATCGCTGAAGACATCGCTGGAAATGTATCAGAGATAAATGTAACTCTTCGAAATCTTCCTACTGAGGAAGAAACTCCTGCTCCAGGTCCTAAGCCTGAACCAACTCTTACTGTATCATTAGATGATCAGTATTACGGAGTGGATTATGATCCATCAGCGTCCACTGATTCAAATGGAGCTGAGGGAATAAGCTTCTCATTTAGAAAAGATATTGAAGGAAGTGAATATGAGTCAGTTAAACCTGTTGAGCCAGGTAACTATGTAGTAAAGGCCACACTTCCAGAAACAGATCATTTCCAGGGTAAAGAAGCTGAGACTAAGTTTTCTATATCATATCTTCCTGCTCCATCAGATGCATATACCGTGTCTGGTACAATAGGCAAGAAGGATTACTATGTAACAGATGCAAAGCTTGTCGCTAAGGATGGTTATTCCATATCTAATAGACTAAATGGTACATATGCTTCAAGTGTAACCTATACAGATGGAATGACAGCTGTATATCTTAAACGTAATAGCGATAATGCAAAGACTTCAGCTATCACAATTAAGGAAGAGATTAAGGTAGATAAGATAAAGCCTGCGCTAAGTACTTTCGGTAAAGATCAGGATGGTAAGACTGTAGATTTATCTTCGGCCTTCTATGCGGATACAGTAACATTTAGCATCTATGATGAGCATCTAGAGACTGTTTATCTAGATGATGATGAGGTTGCTATAAAGGATAATACTGCAACTATAACAATAGATGCTGAGGGCGGTAAGAAGGGCTGTACAGTAAAGGCTTACGATGAGGCCGGAAATGAATACGTACTGAAGATTAATCTTATGGCAACATGGATGTTCACTAATATAGTTCCAGTTGGAAATGTGCAGCTTGAAGCGGGAACTGCTTATAAGTTTGGTTCAGGACATTATAAGTTCAATAATGATGCTACACTTTATAATGGTAGTAGTGGAAGCTTCTATGTTAAGAAGTCTGGTAAGTATAACGTTGTCGGTGTTGACTAATTACTTAAGAAACTAGTGATAAGCTTGTGGGGAGTTGTATGGAGTCAAAGAAGAAAGGTAATTTACTCATTATACTTGAGACTTTGCTAGTCGGAGTATTAACATTTATCCTGATATTTTCAAATAGTCTTAATCCGCTTGATCTTATGGCCCGAGATAAGCTGTATCAGATACCTCGAGGTATAGATAGCAAGATTAAGATTATAGGAATAGATGAAAAGACCATGAATGAGCTCGGACCGATTCAGACATGGTCGCGTTCAACATATGCAGATTTGCTGAATAAGCTCACTGAAAATGAAGATTCGAAGCCTATGGTTGTAGGCTTCGATATTCAATTTTCCGGAAATGTCGATGATGGCGATGCGGCATTTGTTGAAGCAGCTAAGCAAAGTGGAAATGTTGTAATCGTAAATCATCTTATATATGGAAAGAAACTTGAACCTAATGAACGGGGACTTCTTGTTGCTCCTGTTACTGACGTTGAAGAGCCATATGATGAGCTGCGAGAAGTTTGCTCTATCGGATTCAGTAATGTGTCTCAGGATTCAGATGGTACAGTACGAAGGATCATTCCTGTTGAGAAGTTTAACGGAACTAATCAGAAGATGTTCTCTAGTATACTGTATGAAAAGTATTGTGAGTATTCAGGTGCGACTCCTAACACGGTTCCTACTGATAAGTATGGACGTTCTAATATCAACTATTCTGGTCGCCCGGGCGATTACGAATATATATCAATGATCGACATGCTAAATGGCACGATAGACACCAGAGCATTTAAGGACAGTATTGTTCTGGTTGGTGCCTACGCTCCAGGAATGCGGGATAGCTTTAAGGCTCCTACAAGTGGAAGCCAGCAGATGTACGGAGTTGAGATCCATGCAAATATTCTGCAATCATATATTCAAGGGCGCTTCTCTGTGAATGGTAACAGAATGGTTTACATAATTCTCGTTGTAATTATAGCCATGCTGCTTCATTTTCTTTTTAGAAAACTGAAACCGTGGCAGTCGCTTATCATTCTGCTTGTTACTATTGGAGCTGAGGTTGGAATACTCATGGCTATCAATAACAGTGGCCGCACCTATAGTATCATATACCTTCCGTTTGTATTAGTTCTTTCATATGTATACTCACTTGCTATGAATTATATTCAGGAGAAGGCAAGAAAGAAGAAAGTGCTGAATGCATTCAAGAAATATGTTGCTCCTGAGATCATTGATGAAATATCAAAGAGCGGTGATTTCCAGATAAAGCTTGGTGGTGAGAATCGTGATATAGCAGTTCTCTTCGTGGACATACGAGGATTTACAACTATGTCAGAGGTTCTTGAGCCAGAACAGGTTGTAGAGATATTAAATGAGTATTTATCGTTAACAACCAAGTCGATATTCGATAATTCTGGAACTCTTGATAAGTTTGTAGGCGATGCAACTATGGCGGTCTTCAATTCTCCGTTTGATCTTCCTGATTATGAGTTTAAAGCAGTATGCGCTGCTATGGATATCGTAAATGGTGGTAAGGCTCTGGAGAAGACTCTAATGGAGAAGTACGGCAGAACAGTTGGTTTCGGTGTAGGAGTTAACGTTGGTCCTGCAGTCGTTGGAAATATCGGCTGTGAGTTCAGAATGGACTTTACAGCTATCGGAGACACAGTTAATACAGCTGCAAGACTCGAGGCAAATGCTAAGAAGGGCCAGGTCCTTATAAGTGACGTACTATATGAAAGAGTTAAGGATAGAGTAGAAGTAGCTGAGATTGGAGAGATTCCTCTCAAAGGAAAAAGTAAGGGTGTCTTTGTATATGAAGTAACGGAGGTGCATAGAGAGAATGCTTAGATTCTTTGGACGTGGCTCAGGCTTCTCAGATGATCATAATGGGGCGTATTTTACAGTTGGCAGTCAGCTTATACTAGTTGACTGCCCGCTTGTTACATTTAAGAGACTTAAAAATGATGGACTTGAATATTATTATAATAAAGCAAATCAGGTTGACATAATTCAGGAAGAGAAAACATCAAAGGTTGACATAATTCTTGGTGAGCCTGTAACAGATATTGTTATATTGATAACTCATACGCATAGTGATCATATCGGAGGGCTTGCCCTTACCATTCATTATGCTACATTTATATGGAAGAAACATGTAACGGTTGTTGCACCTTCAGAAGAGGTTAGAAAAAATCTGGAGTTTGTACTCAGTGAGCTGGATGGCTGTGACAGAGGTACATATTCTCTGGTTACAGCTGAGGATTATATAGGAGAAGGTGCATCGTGGCTTAGAGCGGTTATCCCAACAACACATGTTCCGGCCCTTGAAGGAAAATGCTTTGGATACTGCTTCAATATAGAGTCAAGAGCGGTTGTCTATACAGGCGATACCAATACTCTAGAACCATTTCTTCCTTATATATTAGAAGAAACATCCACGAGACATATATTATATACAGAATGTTCCGCCTTTGATACAGGGGTTCACATGTTTGTTGAAAAACTACTAGACTATTCTAAGATTTTTAGAGATAATGGGATAGAAGTCTATCTGATGCATCTTGATGATGTAGAGAAGATAGAGGAAAAAATACATGGAACAAAGTTTAATCTTGCGCCGCTGGCGTAAGAATGAGTCACCTTTTACGTCCGACGTAACTGCTGACTCATTTAAGGTCAAGGGGGCCACATATGAATCTGAATATTAATATAGAAGAAAACACACTCAAGGAGATTTATGACATTAGTTCAAAACTATATACTGAGATGTGTAGCGATAAGGAAAAGGATCATGCTGCAATCTTCGAGTATATGACAGAGCTTGGAAGAACTATGGCTGATGCTGATAGAGCCAGCTTCTGGAAATGGGATAGACACAAGAAGGAACTTTGGACTACATCAGCTACCGGTGTAGATAAGATAGCAATTCCTGATAATACCGGACTTGTAGGCCGTGCCCTTCGTGAGGGTAAGGTCGTTGTGACAAATGATCCTTATAATGATCCAGATTTTAACAAGGATGTTGACTGGATGACAGGATACACAACTAAGTCCGTTCTGGTAATGCCAGTTGCAGATATCAATGGCGAGTTTATCGGTGCATTTCAGATAATCAATAAAAATGGAGATGGCGGCTTCGATGAAAAGGAAGATGTAAGAAAGCTTTCTATGGCTGCACTTATCTGTGGACTTGCGATGGAGTCAGAAACATTTTATGAAGAATCTCATCATGATAAGCTGACTAAGCTAAAGAACCGAATGGGATTCTACAGTGATTTTTCTCGTAAGTATAACAAGGCATTAGATGAAGGAAAAAATATCAGCCTCTTTATATCAGATATAGATAAGTTTAAGAGGGTAAATGATACATATGGCCACAATGCTGGTGATGATGTACTCTCAACAGTTGCTTCCATAATGGAAAGTAGCTGCGGTGAAAATGAAGCGGTTTACAGATGGGGCGGAGAAGAGTTTGTAATGATGATTATCGGAGCAACTCTAGAAGATAGCGTAGAAAAGGCTGAATCCCTTCGTAAGAAGATAATGAATACTTCTATTGAAGCGGATGGAAACACCCTTAAGGTAACAATGAGTTTTGGATGCAGACAGTTCGATCAGAATCTATCTATAGAAGAAAATATCAGCAAGGCTGATGAACATCTCTACACAGCAAAAGAGAGTGGTCGAAATTGTGTAATATATTAAAATGATGCTATGAGTCATCGGCTGAAAAGCTGGTGACTCATTTTGTTAAAAAAAGTGCTTGCATTTAGTTGATGGCTATGATATATTATCACTTGCTGTGACATTGATAGCGAAGAAGCGGTAGTTGCTGCTGCAGGAGCAGGTAATATCGTGGAGCGAATGTCAAGATCAAAGAATCTGGCGACAAGTCACTGTACTAAAAACCATCTGACAACGGTCAGAGATGACGGATGTAAGCGTCTTTTCAAGAAAAACATGTCGGATTAATCCGACATTTTTAAAGAAAACACCATGATACACCCGGGATAGTTGTACAGTCACCACTTGTTCCGCATTACAAAATGCAAAAAAGGAGGCGGCTTTTTTTATGGCTAACACAATGAGAATTACACTAAAGGCATATGATCATGAACTTATCGATCAGGCTGCAAAGCAGATCGTTGAGGCAGTTAAGGGTTCAGGAGCTCAGGTAAGTGGACCAATTCCTATGCCAACAAAGGTAGAAAAGATTACAATCCTTAGAGCTGTACATAAGTATAAGTATAGTAGAGAGCAGTTCGAGCAGAGAACTCACAAGAGACTCATCGATGTTATCGCACCAACACAGAAGACAATCGAAGTTCTTCGTAAGATGGACATCAGTGCTGGTGTATACGTAAACATGCGTACAAAGTAATCTAATTACTACAAAATTAAGAGGAAAAATAATAACAGTATACCTAATTGACTACATTAACAAAATTCCTGCATATAATAATGTAGAAGATTTAGTAAGACCACACGGTGGTGCAAGCACCGACAAAAGATGGTCCGCTGTAAATTATTTAGAATGATTTCCTAGTAATAAGGAAATCCGCTGTAAATCAAATTAGGAGGAATCAGAAATGAAAAAGGCAATACTTGCAGAAAAAGTCGGAATGACTCAGGTCTGGAACGATCAGGGACAGCTCATTCCAGTAACTGTACTTGCTGCTGGACCTTGTGAGGTTCTTCAGGTTAAGACAGTTGAAAATGATGGCTACGAAGCAGTTCAGGTTGGCTTCGGAGATATCAAAGAGAAGATAATAACAAAGGATGGCTCAGGCAAGAAGGTTGTTCACAACCCACACGGAGCAACTAAGGCTGAGGTTGGACATGCAAAGAAGGCTGGCGTTGACGCTAAGAGATTTGTAAAAGAGTTCAAGTTTGACGACATCACAGCTTATGTTCCAGGTGAGACAGTTATCAAGGCTGACATCTTCGCAGAGGGTGACAAGGTTGATGTAACTGCTAAGTCAAAGGGACATGGATACGCTGGTGGTATCAAGAGACACGGACTTAAGTCAGGTCCTTCAGGACATGGTTCAAAGTACCATCGTCATGCAGGTTCTAACGGTTCTGCATCTGATCCAAGTAGAGTTATGAAGGGCAAGAAGATGCCTGGACATATGGGTACAGATCAGGTAACTATCCAGAACCTTGAGGTTGTTAAGATAGATGCCGAGAATAATATAATTCTCGTTAGAGGCGCAGTACCTGGCCCTAAGAAGTCACTCGTTGTTGTAACAGAGTCAGTTAAGGCTAGAGCATAAGACTAGACGAAGGAGGATTAAGAAATGGCAACAGTATCAGTACTTAACACCGACGGAAAAGAAGTTGAAAAGCTCGAGCTTAGCGACAAGATTTTCGGTGTAGAAATAAATGAAGCAATTGTCCATAAGGCTGTTGTAACTACACTTGCTAACAGACGTCAGGGTACACAGAGTGCACTTACACGTTCAGAAGTAAGTGGTGGTGGTAGAAAGCCTTGGAGACAGAAGGGAACAGGTCATGCTAGACAGGGTTCTATCAGAGCTCCACAGTGGACAGGTGGTGGTGTAGTATTTGCACCAAAGCCAAGAGATTATTCAAAGAAGATTAACAAGAAAGAAGCACGTCTTGCTCTTTTCTCAGCTCTTACAGCTAAGGTTCAGGAGAACAAGCTCATCGTTGTTGACGAGCTTACAATGAACGAGCCTAAGACAAAGGATTTTGCAAAGATCCTCAGCAACATAAATGCTACTAAGGCACTTATCGTATTAGAGGGTGAGAATAACGGCGTAGTTCTTTCAGCTAGAAATATCCCTGATGTAAAGACAGAGACAAGAAATGCTATAAATGTATATGATGTTGTGAAGTATGACAGTCTCGTAATCACCAAGGATGCAGTTAAAGCATTAGAGGAGGTATACGTATAATGGCAGATTTAAAGTATTATGATGTTATATTAAAACCAGTTCTTACTGAGAAGAGTATGAACATTATGGCAGACAAGAAGTATACATTCCTTGTACATCCTGATGCTAACAAGTCTCAGATTAAGGAAGCTGTAGAGAAGATGTTCGATGGCACTAAGGTTGCTAAGGTTAACACAGAGAACTGCAGCGGCAAGACAAAGAGACGTGGCATGGTATTTGGTAAGACAGCAAAGAGCAAGAAGGCATACGTACAGCTTACAGCTGACAGTGCAGACATTCAGCTTTTTGAGGGACTGTAAGAGGTAATTTGAAAGGAGAAACAAGATGGGAATCAAAGTATATAATCCATATACACCTTCTAGAAGGAATATGACCGGTCTTGATTTTGACGTAATCACAACAGATAAGCCTGAGAAGTCACTTCTTGTATCTAAGAAAAAGACAGCAGGACGTAACAACCAGGGTAAGATTACTGTCAGACATCACGGTGGTGGAAATAGACAGAAGTATAGAATAATAGATTTTAAGCGTAATAAGGATAACATTCCAGCAAAGGTTGCTAGTATCGAGTATGATCCAAACAGAACAGCTAACATCGCTCTTCTTGTTTATGAAGATGGTACTAAGTCATACATCCTTGCTCCAGCAGGACTTAAGGTTGGTGACAAGCTTATGAACGGATCAGAGGCAGAAGTCAAAGTTGGTAACTGTCTTCCACTTGCTGATATACCAGTAGGTACAGAGATTCACAATATCGAGCTTGTACCTGGTAAGGGCGGACAGCTTGTTCGTTCAGCTGGTAACTCAGCACAGCTCATGGCTAAGGAAGGAAAGTATGCAACACTTCGTCTTCCTTCAGGCGAGATGAGATACGTACCAATCAATGGTAGAGCAACTATTGGTTCAGTAGGAAATGGCGAGCACAGCCTAGTAAATATTGGTAAGGCTGGTCGTAAGCGTCATATGGGCATCCGTCCTACAGTTCGTGGTTCTGTTATGAATCCTAATGACCATCCACACGGAGGTGGTGAAGGTAGAGCACCTATCGGTAGACCAGGTCCTTCAACTCCTTGGGGTAAGCCAGCACTTGGACTTAAGACAAGAAAGAAGAAGAACAAGTCTAACAAGATGATCATTAGAAACAGAGCAGGTAAGAATGTTAAGTAAGGAGGAAAAGTAATGGCTAGATCACTTAAGAAAGGCCCATTCGCAGACGCAAGTCTACTCAAGAAGATAGATGAGATGAACAAGAATGACCAGAAGGAAGTTGTTAAGACATGGTCAAGACGTTCAACTATCTTCCCTTCATTCGTAGGACATACAATTGCAGTACATAACGGCAGAAATCACATTCCTGTATACGTTACAGAGGATATGGTTGGCCATAAGCTCGGTGAGTTCGTTGCAACAAGAACTTACAAGGGCCATGGTAAGGACGAGAAGAAGGGTAGATAAGGAGGAGAGTAGAAAATGGCAAAAGGACATAGATCTCAAATTAAAAGAGAGAGAAATGAAAAGAAAGATACTAGACCTTCAGCTAAGATTTCTTACGCTAGGGTTTCAGTAACTAAAGCATGTTTCGTACTAGACGCCATCAGAGGTAAGGATGTTAACGAAGCTCTTGCTATCCTGAAGTATAACAACCGTAAAGGCTCTACAGTTATCTATAAGCTGCTTCAGTCAGCTATAGCAAATGCTGAGAATAACAATGGTCTTAAGGCTGATAACCTTTACATTGCAGAGTGCTTTGCAAACAAGGGACCTACAATGAAGAGAATTCATCCTAGAGCACAGGGTAGAGCTTACAGAATCGAGAAGAAAACAAGCCACATTACAGTAGTGCTTGACGAGAGATAAGGAGGAAGCAATGGGTCAGAAAGTTAATCCACATGGACTTAGAGTTGGCGTCATCAAGGATTGGAACTCAAAGTGGTATGCAGATACCAAGGATGACGAGTTTGCAAACAACCTTGTTGAAGATTACAACATTAGAAAATATCTTAAGAAGAGACTATATGATGCTGGCATCTCAAAAATCGATATCGAGAGAACAAGAGATAAGGTAAAGATAAGCCTCTTTACAGCTAAGCCTGGTATTGTTATCGGTAAGGGCGGAGCTGAGATAGAGAAAGTTAAGGGCGATGTTCAGAAGCTTACAAAGAAGAAGCTTATCATCGACGTTAAGGAAATCAAGAAACCAGATATTGATGCACAGTTAGTAGCTGAGAACATAGCTAAGCAGCTCGAGGAGCGTGTATCCTTCCGTAGAGCTATGAAGACCTGTATGGGTAGAGCTATGAAGGGCGGCGAGGTTCTTGGAATCAAGACCAGTGTGTCAGGACGTCTTGGTGGTGCAGATATGGCAAGAACAGAGTCATACAGCGAGGGTACAATTCCTCTTCAGACTCTTCGTGCCAACATCGACTATGGTTTTGCTGAGGCTGACACAACATACGGAAAAGTTGGTGTAAAGACTTGGATTTACCATGGTGAAGTACTTCCAACTAAGAATAAGAAGGAAGGAGCGAATTAATCATGTTAATGCCAAAGAGAGTTAAATATCGTAAGCAGCAGCGTGGATCTATGAAGGGTAAGGCTACAAGAGGTAACAAGCTTCATCGTGGCGAGTATGGTATCATTGCTATGCAGCCAGCATGGATCAAATCAAATCAGATCGAGGCTGCCAGAGTTGCTATCACACGTCACCTTAGACGTGAAGGTAAAGTTTGGATTGATATGTTCCCAGACAAGCCAGTTACATCTAAGCCTATCGGTGTTCGTATGGGATCCGGAAAGGGTGCTGTAGAGTACTGGGTAGCAGTTGTTAAGCCAGGTAGAGTACTTTTTGAGGTTGCTGGTGTACCTGAAGAGAAGGCTAGAGAAGCTCTTCGTCTTGCTTCACACAAGCTTCCAATCAAATGTAAGATTGTATCAAAGGCTGAACTTGATGAAATCAATGGAGAAGGAGGTAACGAATAGTGAAGACTAAGGAATTCGTAGAAGAGTTAAAGACAAAATCAGTTGATGAGTTAAATGTCGATCTTGTAGATGCTAAGAAAGAACTATTCAACCTCAAGTTCCAGAATGCTACAAATCAGCTCGAGAACACAAGCAGAATCAAAGAGGTTAGAAGAAACATTGCCCGTATTCAGACTGTTATAGCTGAGAAGGCTAACGCTTAATCGTCGGGAAGGAGATAAACAATGGAAAGAAATTTACGTAAGACACGTGTAGGTCTTGTTACAAGCGACAAGATGGATAAAACTATTGTTGTTTCAATTATCGACAATGTTAAGCATCCACTTTATGGCAAGATCGTTAAGAGAACATACAAGCTCAAGGCACATGACGAAGAGAACGCATGTAAGAAGGGCGATAGAGTAAGAGTTATGGAAACAAGACCTCTCTCAAAGGATAAGAGATGGAGACTTGTTGAGATTATTGAGAGAGCTAAGTAAGGAGGTCGGACAAAATGATACAGCAGGAATCAAGACTTAAGGTTGCCGACAATACAGGTGCTAAGGAACTCCTTTGCATCAGAGTACTTGGCGGTTCAACTAGAAGATATGCTAATATCGGTGACGTTATCGTAGCATCTGTTAAGGAAGCTACACCAGGCGGCGCTGTAAAGAAGGGCGATGTTGTTAAGGCTGTTGTAGTTCGTACAAAGCATGGCTCACACCGTAAGGACGGAAGCTACATCAGATTTGACGAGAACGCTGCAGTTATTATCAAGGATGATAATAATCCAAGAGGAACACGTATATTCGGACCAGTTGCAAGAGAGCTTCGTGATAAGAAGTTCATGAAGATCATCTCACTTGCACCTGAGGTACTTTAAGGAGGTAGCATCGTGGCAACATCAAAGATTAAGAAGGGTGACCTTGTAAAAGTTATCGCCGGTAAGGATAAGGATAAAGAAGGCAAGGTTCTTAGTGTTGATCCTAAGAACGGCAAGGTGCTTGTTGAAGGTGTTAACATGGTATTCAAGCACAGCAAGCCAAGCTATCAGAACCAGAATGGTGGTATCGTTGAGAAAGAAGCACCTATCGATATTTCAAATGTAATGTACCTTTACAAGGGTAAGGCCGTAAGAGTTGGTTTTACTGGTGAAGGTAAAGATAAGAAGAGAGTAGCCAAGGTTAATGGCAAGCTCGAGAACATAGACTAATCTTGGAAGGAGGAAAAAGCATTGAGTAGATTAAGAGAAGATTACGAGAACGACATTAAGAAAGCTTTAACAGAAAAGTTCGGCTATAAAAATGTTATGCAGGTTCCAAGATTAGAAAAGATTGTCATCAACATGGGTGTTGGTGAGGCTAAGGAAAATAGCAAGATCATGGAATCAGCAGTTAAGGATCTGACAACAATTTCAGGTCAGAAGCCAGTAGTTACCAAGGCTAAGAAGTCAGTAGCTAACTTCAAGATTCGTGAAGGCATGCCTATTGGATGTAAGGTTACACTTCGTGGTGAGAGAATGTATGAGTTTGCAGACAGACTTATCAATCTTGCACTTCCACGAGTTCGTGACTTCCGTGGTGTAAGCGCTGAGTCATTTGATGGAAGAGGAAACTACGCTCTTGGTATTAAGGAGCAGATCATCTTCCCAGAGATCGAGTATGACAAGGTTGACAAGGTTAGAGGAATGGATATCATTTTTGTAACCACAGCACAGACAGATGAAGAGGCAAGAGAATTACTTAGACTCTTCGGTATGCCATTCAAGAGGTAAGGAGGAAGAAACTATGGCTAAGACAGCTATGAAAGTAAAGCAGCAGAGAAAGCAGAAGTTCTCAACTAGAGAATATTCACGTTGCAAGATCTGTGGTAGACCACATGCATACCTCAGAAAGTATGGTATCTGCAGAGTATGTTTCAGAGAACTTGCTTACAATGGTGATATTCCAGGCGTAAAGAAGAGCTCATGGTAAAGTTCACGATTTGCTGTTATAAAATTAATGGAGGTAATTAAAATGGCAACAAGCGATCCAATTGCAGATATGCTTACAAGAATTCGTAATGCAAATACTGCGAAACATGATACAGTAGATATACCTGCATCTAAGATGAAGCAGGCGATTGCTAAGATCCTTCTCGATGAGGGATATGTTAGTGCCGTTGAAACTGTTAAAGAAGGTAACTTCGACGTTATAAGAATTACACTTAAGTATGGTAAGGATAAGAACGAGAAGGTTCTTAGAGGCCTTAAGAGAATATCTAAGCCAGGACTTAGAGTATATGCTGATACAGAGAATCTTCCAAAGGTACTTGGAGGAATGGGTACAGCAATCATTTCAACAAACAAGGGTGTGCTTACAGATAAGGAAGCACGTAAGGAGAATGTTGGAGGAGAGGTCCTCGCATTTATCTGGTAATTATATTATAGGAGGAAAGGCAAATGTCACGTATCGGTAAAATGCCTATCGCTGTACCTGCAGGTGTAACTGTAGATATAGCAGAAAATAATAAGGTGACGGTCAAGGGTCCTAAGGGTGAGCTTTCACGTGCTCTTGCTCCAGAGATGGAGATTAAGATGGACGGTGATGTTATCACAGTTACAAGACCTAACGATCTTAAGAGAAACAGAGCTCTTCATGGTCTTACTAGAACACTTCTTAACAACATGATCATTGGTGTTACAGAGGGATATAAGAAGACTCTTGAGGTTAACGGTGTTGGTTATAGAGCTTCAAAGCAGGGCAAGAAGCTTGTACTTAACCTTGGATATTCACATCCAGTAGAGATGGAAGATCCAGAAGGACTTGAGACAACAGTAGAAGATAACAAGATTGTCGTATCTGGTATCGATAAGGAGAAGGTTGGACAGTATGCTGCAGAGATACGTTCAACAAGAGCTCCAGAGCCATATAAGGGCAAGGGTATCAAGTATGATTATGAAGTAATCAGACGTAAAGTCGGTAAGACTGGTAAGAAGTAAGAAAGGGAGAGTAAACTATGATTAACAAGGAATCAAGAAATGTTATTCGTCAGAAGAAGCATTTAAAGATTAGAAATCGTTTCAGTGGTACTACTGAAAGACCAAGACTTGCTGTATATAGAAGTAATAATCATGTGTATGCTCAGGTTATTGACGATACCGTTGGTAAGACTATCGTTTCTGCTTCAACAGTTGAAAAAAGCATTGCTTCAGAACTTGAGAAGACAAATAACATAGATGCAGCAGCATATGTTGGTAAGGTAATTGCTGAGAGAGCACTTGCAGCAGATATCAAAGAAGTAGTATTTGACAGAGGTGGCTTTATCTACACTGGTAAGGTTAAGGCCCTCGCCGAGGCAGCTAGAGAAGCTGGCCTTGTATTCTAATAAGGAGGACGTCGTAATGAAGCATACAAAGATAGATGTAAGCCAGATGGAGCTCTTTGATAATGTTGTTGCTATCAAGCGTGTAACCAAGGTTGTTAAGGGTGGACGTAACATGAGATTCTCAGCACTTATCGTTGTTGGTGATCGTAACGGTCACGTTGGTGCTGGAATTGGTAAAGCAGCTGAGATTCCAGAGGCTATTAGAAAAGCTAAGGAAGATGCTATCAAGAAGATGGTAGCTGTTCCTATAAATGAGAATGGAAGTATCCCTTATGGATATACAGGCGAGTTCGGAAGTGCTAAGGTTCTTCTTAAGTCTGCTCCAGAAGGTACTGGTATCATCGCAGGTGGTCCTGCACGTAGCGTGCTTGAGCTTGCAGGATACAAGAACATACGTACTAAGTCACTTGGTTCAAACAACAAGCAGAACGTAGTTCTTGCTACAATCGAGGGACTTAAGGCCATTCAGGATCCAGAAGAAATCGCTAGACTTCGTGGTAAGTCTGTAGCTGAGATTCTTAACTAGGAGGTAGAGACAGATGGCAGATACATTAAAAGTAACATTAGTTAAATCACCTATAGGCTGCATTCCAAAGCATAAGCGTACAGTTGAGGCTCTTGGCCTCAAGAAGGTTAACAAGACTGTTGAGCTTCCTAACAACGCTGCTACAAAGGGAATGATTAAGCAGGTAGAGTATTTACTTAAGGTAGAAGAATAGGAGGACCCGCAGGATGAATTTATCAACTCTCGCACCAAATGAAGGTGCAGTAACACGTGATGACTTCAGACGTGGACGTGGTCACGGTTCAGGAAATGGAAAAACAGCCGGTAAGGGACATAAGGGTCAGAAGGCACGTTCAGGTGCACCAAGACCTGGTTTCGAAGGTGGTCAGATGCCACTCTTCAGACGTATTCCTAAGAGAGGCTTCAAGTGCAGAAACTCTAAGTTCATCATCTCAATCAATGTTTCAGATCTTAACAGATTTGAGGATGGTGCTACAGTAGATAATGCAGCACTTAAGGAAGCTGGTCTCGTAAAGAATCCTAGAGACGGTGTTAAAGTTTTAGGAAATGGAGAACTCACAAAGAAGCTTACAGTCAAGGTTGCTGGTGCTAGTAAGACAGCAGTAGAGAAGATTGAAGCTGCAGGCGGTACATTTGAGGTAAACTAATATGTTTAAAACCATTAGAGATGCGTTTAAAGTTAAAGAGATTAGAAATGGTCTGATATTTACATTTTTTATTCTCATAGTTGTAAGACTTGGATCACTTATACCTACACCAGGTGTAGATACATCTAAGCTTTCAAACTACTTTGCAAATAATCTTGGTGATGGTGCTAATTCGCTTCTTGATTCATTTACTGGTGGATCATTCCAGAGAATGTCGATATTTGCACTTTCTGTAACGCCATATATTACTTCATCCATCATTATACAGCTCCTCACGATTGCTATCCCAGCACTTGAGGAGATGCAGAAAGATGGAAATGAAGGACGTAAGAAGATGACAGCCATTACTCGAGTTGTTTCAGTTGCTCTTGCTATTATCGAGGCACTCGGACTTTCAATCGGTTTTGGCCGTTCAGGTCTTCTTTATGAGTACAACTTCCTGTCAGTAGCAGTTATTGTTATTTGCTTAACTGCAGGTAGTACATTTATTATGTGGCTTGGTGAGAGAATCACTGAGAGAGGTGTTGGAAATGGAGTATCTATCATACTTCTTATCAACATCGTATCACGTATGCCTAACGATTTCGTTAACCTTTTCAATATGTTTGTTAAGGGTAAGGCTGTTGTGAATATGATCTTCGCGGGTGTTATTATCATCGCAGTTGTTGTTCTTACAACAATACTTACCATTCTTCTGAATGATGCTGAGAGAAGAATACCTGTATCATATGCACAGAAGGTTCAGGGAAGACGTCAGGTTGGTGGAAACACATCCCATATTCCACTTAAGGTGAATACAGGAAACGTTATGCCTATTATCTTCGCATCAACGCTTATGTCAATTCCATCAATCGTAACCAACCTTTTTAATGTAAATATTAAGAATCAGGTTGTTGCAAAGATATTTGAAGGACTGAATACAAATTATTGGTTTAGACCTGGATATCCATGGGCTTATATAGGACTTGTTCTTTATGTAGCACTTGTTATCTTCTTTGCATATTTCTATACATCTATTTCATTTAATCCAATGGAGATTGCAAATAACCTGAAGAAGCAGGGTGGTTTTGTTCCTGGTATCAGACCAGGTAAATCAACACAGGATTATCTGAATAAGATACTTAACTATATCGTTATAATAGGTGCTATCGGACTTATTATCGTAGCTATAATCCCAATCTTCTTTAACGGAAGATTTAGTGCGGATGTTTCATTTGGTGGTACATCACTTATCATTATCTGTGGTGTTATCATTGAGACAATTAAGCAGATTGAGTCTAAGATGATAGTACGTAACTATTCAGGTTTCCTTAACAGTTAACAATATGATGTGTCAATGGGGGCTTTCCCCCACTGACACATTTTGCAGTAGAAAGGAGCAAACTATGAAGATAATTATGCTTGGAGCTCCTGGTGCCGGTAAAGGTACACAGGCTGATATGATCTGTGGCAAGTACAATGTACCTCATATTTCAACTGGAGATATCTTCAGAGCAAATATCAAGAATGGTACAGAACTTGGTCAGAAAGCTAAGGGTTATATGGATAGAGGAGAGCTTGTTCCTGATTCACTTGTAGTTGATCTTGTTATCGACCGCATACATCAGGATGACTGTGCAAACGGTTATGTACTGGATGGATTCCCAAGAACTATTCCACAGGCAGAGGCTCTTGATGCTGCACTTGCTGAAGCAGGTGAGTCAGTAGACTATGCTATAAATGTAGATGTTCCTGATGAGAATATCGTAAACCGTATGTCAGGTAGACGTGCATGTGTAAAGTGTGGTGCTACATATCACATTAAGTACAATGCACCTAAGACAGAAGGAATCTGTGATAACTGCGGAAGCGAGCTTATCCAGAGAGAAGATGATAAGCCAGAAACTGTACTTAACAGACTTTCAGTTTATCATGAGCAGACACAGCCACTTATTGATTACTATGACGGTAAGGGATTAGTAAAGAATATAGATGGTACAAAGTCACTTGAAGATGTATTCGCTGATATAACAGCAATACTTGGTTAAGAAGCTTATAGCTTTAAGCTACTATATAAAAGGAGTAAACATATGTCCAAAACTGACGAAATTGAGTGCGAAGGCGTAGTATTAGAAAAGCTTCCAAATGCCATGTTCAGGGTAGAACTTGAGAATGGTCATGAGATCCTTGCTCATATAAGTGGAAAGCTTCGTATGAACTACATCAAGATATTGCCAGGAGATAAGGTAACAGTTGTTTTATCACCTTATGATCTATCAAAGGGCAGAATAACTTGGAGAGCAAAGTAATTTTTTTATAATTTACTTTAGAAAGTCCTTGCATTTAGCACTGAAAAATGTTAGAGTAGACATTTGCAGGACACTTTTGGAAAGGAGAGTATTTTAATGAAGGTACGCGCATCAGTAAAACCAATTTGCGATAAGTGCAAAATCATTAAAAGAAAAGGCAGAATTCTTATTATCTGCGAAAATCCAAAGCACAAACAGCGTCAAGGATAATAATTATATTACGATTTTGACAAGGAGATTAGAAAAACCGGTGTTTAGCCCACTAGGAGTTTAATTTCCTGCTTTGTGCGTTTGCTACCTGGTCTATGAAAATTGGTATGAGTATCTACATATCTAATACATGGATGTAAGGTAGGTTAATTTGTATCACATATGGTGGTACGGACAAAACGCGGCTAATCAGCGCGTCTAATGCTGATTAATTTATCTCGGGTTTCTCGAGATAGCGGCTGACAGAAACAGTAACATTTATTTTATTTGGAGGTAGAATTAATGGCTCGTATTTCAGGAGTAGATTTACCTAGAGACAAGCGTATCGAGATTGGTCTTACCTATATTTATGGTATCGGTCTTACAACTTCTAAGAAGATTCTTGAAGCTACTGGAGTTTCTCCAGACACTAGAGTTAAGGATCTTGCTGATGACGAAGTTAGAAAGATGAGTGACTATATCAACGAGAATCTTATGGTCGAAGGTGATCTCAGACGTGAGACAGCGCTTAACATTAAGCGTCTGCAGGAGATAGGTTGCTATCGCGGCATACGTCATAGAAAGGGTCTTCCAGTTCGTGGACAGAACACAAAGAACAATGCTCGTACACGTAAGGGACCTAAGAAGACAGTTGCTAACAAGAAGAAGTAGTATCGTAATATATTAATTTGGAGGATATAAGTTAATGGCTAAGTCAGGAGCTACCAAAAAGGTATCTAAAAAGCGTAACAGACGTAGTGTGCAGCATGGACAGGCACACATTCAGGCGTCATTTAACAATACAATCGTAACATTAACTGATGCCGAAGGTAATGCACTCTCATGGGCAAGTGCAGGTGGTCTTGGATTCAGAGGATCTAAGAAGTCTACACCATACGCTGCTCAGATGGCAGCTGAGACAGCTGCAAAGGCTGCTGCACCTTACGGACTTAAGACAATCGATGTTATGGTAAAAGGACCTGGTACAGGTCGTGAGGCAGCTATCAGAGCACTTGCTGCTTGCGGTCTTGAGGTTCAAACAATTAAGGATGTTACTCCAGTTCCACACAATGGATGTCGTCCACCAAAGAGAAGAAGAGTCTGAGTTAGGAGGAGATTATTATGGCAATTAATAGAACACCAGTTCTTAAGAGATGTAGATCACTTGGACTTGAGCCTTCTTATCTTGGAGTGAATAAGACATCTCGTAGAAAGAACTTAAGAGGACAGAGAAAAGTAAGTGAATATGGACTTCAGCTTCGTGAGAAGCAGAAGGCTAAGTTTATATACGGAGTACAGGAGAAGCCTTTCCGTAACATGTTTGAGAAGGCAGAGAAGATGCCAGGACTTGTTGGTACAAATCTTATGCAGCTTCTTGAGATGAGACTTGATAACATTGTTTTCCGTCTTGGTTTCGCTAGAACTAGACGTGAGGCAAGACAGATCGTTTCTCATAAGCATGTAACAGTAAATGGTAAGGTTGTAAACATTCCATCATATAAGGTTAGTCCAGAAGACGTAATCGAGATTAAAGAGAAGAGCAAGTCTCTTCAGAGATTTAAGGATATTGCTGAGGCAAATGCTAACATCGCTGTTCCAGCATGGCTTGATGTTGATTCAGATAAGCTTAGTGGTAAGGTATCACAGATCCCTCTTAGAGAGCAGATTGATGTTCCTGTAAATGAGACACTTATAGTCGAGCTGTATTCTAAGTAATTCTAGCGCATATCTTATACGATATGCTGCCAGAATCGCCAGATTATACAGTATATATATATTTGGAGGTTATGAATGTTCGAATTTGAAAAGCCTAGAATAGTTATAGACGAGATGTCAGAGGATAACAAGTATGGAAGATTCGTCATTGAGCCACTTGAGAGAGGTTATGGTACAACTCTCGGTAACTCACTTCGTCGTGTTATGCTTTCATCACTTCCAGGAACAGCTGTAAGCTATGTCAAGATTAAGGGCGTGCTTCACGAGTTTAGTTCAATCCCTGGTGTTAAGGAAGATGTAACTGAGATAGTTATGAACATTAAGGAGCTTTGTATCAAGAATAATTCATCAAATGATGATATTAAGATCGGATACATTGAGGCTTCAGGGGATAAAGTCGTAACAGCAGCTGATATCCATGTTGATGGAGATCTTGAGATTCTTAATCCTGATCTTGTTATCGCTAATCTTAATGGTGCTGATGCACGTCTTGAGATGGAGCTTACTATCACAAATGGTCGTGGTTATGTAAGTGCTGACAAGAATAAGGAACGTGAGCCTTCTATAGATGTAATCGCTGTTGATTCCATTTATACACCTGTTGACAGAGTTAACCTTACAGTAGAGAACACTCGTGTTGGTCAGATCACTGATTATGACAAGCTTACACTTGATGTTTTCACAAATGGTACTCTTGCTCCAGATGATGCAGTAAGTTATGCTGCAAAGGTGCTTAGTGAGCATCTTGGCCTCTTCATTAACCTTTCTGATAATGTTAAGGATAAGACAATCATTATTGAGAAGCAGGATGAGGTTCCAGAGTCTACAGCTAAGGATATGACAATTGATGAGCTTGAACTCAGCGTTCGTTCTTACAACTGTCTGAAGAGAGCTAATATCAATACAGTTAAGGAGCTTTGCAGTAAGACTCCTGATGAGATGATGAAGGTTCGTAACCTGGGCCGTAAGTCACTCGAGGAAGTTCTCGCAAAACTTAAGGAACTCGGCCTTTCACTTAACGAAGGCGAGTAATATAAAGCGATATATATCGCAGTAACCACTCACGCGGAAGGCGCCTTGATACATTTTGTTATATAGGCGGATACAGTACGCACAGTGAAGACCGCGGGTTATCCCGTAGGTAAGGAGGAATAAAAAATGGCAATGTACAGAAAGCTTGGTAAGAAGGCTGATCAGAGAAAGGCACTTCTTCGCAGCCAGGTAACACAGCTTATCTACAATGGTAAGATTAAGACAACTGATGCAAGAGCTAAGGAAGTTCGCAAGATCGCTGAGCACCTTATCACACTTGCAATCAAGGAAAAGGATAATTACGAGGAAGTAACCGTTAAGGCTAAGGAAGCTCGTAAGGACAAGGACGGTAAGAGAGTAAAGGAAGTTGTAGACGGTAAGAAAGTTACTGTTTATGATGAGGTAGAGAAGACAGTTAAGAAGGATAAGCCTTCAAGACTTCATGCTCGCCGTGAGATGCTTAAGGTTCTTTATCCTGTATCTGAGATACCTGAGGATGCTGAAGGTAAGAAGAAGGCAGCTAAGAAGGTTGACCTTACAGAGAAGCTCTTTGATGAGTATGCAGTAAAGTATGCTGATCGTAAGGGTGGATACACAAGAATAGTTAAGATTGCACAGCGTAAGGGCGATGGTGCACTCGAAGTATTCCTTGAGCTTGTATAATAGAGTCATAATCACCATTTGGGATTTATCCCAGATGGTGATTTTTTTATGCAATGAGGTATACTTAATTTATTGACACATTTTTTAATTATAGGTACAATATTCTTCGTGCGACAATAGTCGAGAATTACATTGTTTTATTCATTTACGGTTAGTAAAAATATTTATTCTATAGGTTAACATAAAGTTTATGGTTCCATATATTAAGATTAATCAACTTAATATGAAAAATGTACCTGGCAGCAATGTTTCGCTAAGTGTTCAGAAGGGCGAGATCATTGGTATAACAGGTCTTAATGGTTCTGGAAAAAGCACCCTAGCCAGATATCTTGCAGGTATTATTCGTCCAGATGTTATGGGTAAGATTCTGATTAATGGTTTAGATCCTTATTCTCATCTGGATAGAGAGAATTTATCCAGACAGGTTGGAATAGTATATCAGGATCCTGGTACCGCAGTTGTCTTTGATAGTATAGGACGTGATATTGCATTTGGTGCTGAAAATCTTGGAGTTCAGAGAGATAAGGTTATCGCTAGAATGAATGGGTATATTAAGCGATTCGGCCTTTCTGGAAGACGGAAGAGCAGTATATCAATGCTAAGTGGTTCCGAGGAACAGAGGGCAGCTATATCGGCTGTTTTAATGATGAGACAGGATATACTTATATTGGATGAACCATTTAGTATGCAGAGTGAAGAACATGCGAAGAAGTATCTTGGTATGATGATTAAGACAGCTCGTAAGAAGGGGCAGACCATGATCATATTCTCTAAAATGAGTTTTGTTATGGAGGCTGTCGATAGGGCTTATCAGCTTATGGAAGGTGATCTCTATGAGATAGATGCCTATGGTATGCCAAGGGATATATCTGATGACAGTAACAGTCCTCAGTATGTTAGGACTGGAGATCATTTTGAACGTGGACAATATATAGATGTTAACAGAAAGATATCTGTAGAAAGCTTTATTCAGGGAAGTCAGTCCAAGGGTGAAAATGGAATCAGTTTACATAATATATCATTTGCGTATGGTAATAGACTTTTGCTTGATAATGTAACTGCCAGATATCTCGCAGGTTCTGCTTATAGAATAGTTGGTGAGTCTGGTTCTGGTAAGACCACATATCTTCAGGTTATAGCAGGTTTATTAAAACCGTTTGAAGGTGAGATATTTATTCGTGAAAATGCAAGGATAGGTTATGTGTTCCAGTATAGTGAGGATGGTTTTGTTGAAAACACTGTTTTGGAAGATGTTATGTTTGGACCTATCAGTGATGGTCATTCGAAGAAAAAGGCTAGAGCTATGGCACAGTCGGTTCTTAACTTTGTTGGAGTTAAGCAGTCTCTTTGGAATACTTCGCCGCTGAATCTATCGATGGGAGAGCAAAGACTTGTATCTATAGCAGGTGCACTTGCACTTAATCCAGATTTTCTATTGATTGATGAACCGTATCTTGGACTTGATATAAAGAGTCGTGAACATATACGTGATATCATAACTGCTTTATGTCTAGAAGGGAAATGTGTAATAACTGTTGAATAGTTAGTTTTAATGATTAGTGAGTAAAGATGAACAGAAGATTTTCAGTGCTCAGGTCCTATGATCCGAGAACAAAACTTCATATACTGCTTATGTATCTTGTAGTTACTGTAGTGGCGTGGAATGCACCTGCAATGGCTCTATCAGTGCTTATAGCAGCACTTGTCATATACATGTCACGCGAGAGCCTGCGTCCTGTTGTTAGTATGTCACTCTTACTGCTTCTGCTGGATATAATAATTGGTGTAGTTTGCATGATAGCTATGCCTTTCAAATACGGATTTTATACAACCGTAAAGCTTCTGCTTTTGACATTTGTCTATCTTCTTATTATGAAGAGTATGAAACCAGGCGAACTTTTAGATGGTTTAGCATTAGGATTTGGTCTTAGAGCAAAGACGACTAAGGTGCTTCTCATTATTCTGGATTTTATTCCAAAGGTCTATAGAGAGAAGAAGCGTGGTAGAAAGGCACAAAAGGCAAGAGGTATCAGTCCGGATGGTGTATATTCGAGACGAGTATTCGTACGAATTGGAAATAAATCATTTAGACAGCCGGATGTGAGACATGTCTTTAGCCGTATAAGACAGGAAGCGTTGCTTGCTATTCCAAATGTCAAATACGCTTTTACTCGTTCTAAGAGACAGTCGGAGGCAATGACTAGACGTCAGTATCTTTCGACGATTAGACGTAATCCAGTATATGAACTGAAACTTACAGCGGTTGATAAGGTCTCAACTATCATATATATGATACTAATGCTTGTAACGATTGCATTTACATGCTTTTTTTAATCTTATATGAAATGAATAATAGAGAATGATTCATTTGAAAATCATTCGTTAGGATATAACCAATATGGCGAGAATCATGATGCGCGTTGCGTATGACGGAACAAAATATAGTGGATGGCAGGTTCAGCCTAATGCAGTAACTATAGAAGGAGTGCTTAATGCAGCGCTTAAGGAGCTAACGGGAGAAGATATACAAGTTATCGGAGCTAGCCGAACAGATGCAGGAGTGCATAGTCTTGGAAATGTATGTGTATTTGATACTACTTCTAGAATCCCTGCCGAGAAGATGTGTTACGCTTTAAATAATCTGCTTCCTGAAGATATTCGGGTTATAGAATCGGGACAGGTGGCAGATGGTTTTCATCCGAGACATTGTGATTCGGTGAAGGCGTATGAGTATAGGATATGGAATGATAAGTTTCCTAGTCCAACGCTTCGGCAATATTCTCATTTTACTTATAGGAAGATAGATATAGATAAAATGAGACTTGCAGCGGAAAAACTTGTAGGTGAACATGATTTCGGCGCTTTTTGTGGATCTGGTTCACAGGCTGAAACGACGGTAAGAACGATATATAGCATAGATATATCTACAGAAGATAGAGAGGAATCTGTATCTGAACATATTGAACTTGGCGCAAAAGATGAAACATATAAATATGGTCGGATGATAAAGATTCGTGTGACAGGAGCAGGATTCTTATATAATATGGTACGCATAATAGCGGGCACACTTCTTGATATAGGCAATGGACTTCTGGATGTCGATGTGATAGATAAATGTCTTGAGACTCACGATAGAGCAGATGCAGGGCCGACAGCACCTGCCTCAGGACTTACTATGATTGGTATAAAGTTTAAAGATTTTACGCTTGACAGGGATAGTTAATTAGAGTAGAATATGTTTCTGTGACTGCCTAGGTCACATTTAGCTTAGTTGGAGCTGAAATCGGTGAGAATCTGAACCGGACATTTAGATTGATTCACCTGAGTAAGCTACTCTGTAGATAAACTACAGACGAGTCGGGTAATCGTGAGGTTATCCAAGAAAAAGGAGGAACAAAACATGAAGAGCTTTATGGCTAGCCCATCTACCATCGAGAGAAAATGGTATGTGGTTGATGCAGAGGGACAGACACTTGGACGTCTTGCATCTGAGGTTGCAAAGGTACTTAGAGGAAAGAATAAGCCTATCTACACACCTCACATTGACACAGGTGATTATGTAATCATCGTAAACGCAGATAAGATCAGAGTATCTGGTAACAAGATGAATGATAAGGTATATTATCATCATTCAGGCTATGTTGGAGGAATCAAGTCTTCAACTCTTAAGGAGAAGATGGAAAAGAACCCAACATTCGCAGTAGAGCATGCAATTAAGGGAATGCTTCCTAAGGGACCTCTTGGAAGACAGATGTACAAGAAGCTTTTTGTATATGCAGGACCAGATCACAAGCACCAGGCACAGCAGCCTGAGAGCCTTGAGATCAAGTACTAAGAAGGAGGTAACTTAAGATGGCTAAATCTACAAGATATTACGGAACAGGTAGAAGAAAGAGTTCAGTTGCCAGAGTTTATGTAACACCTGGTACTGGAAAGATTACAGTTAACAAGAAAGACCTTGAAGATTACTTTGGTCTTGAGACACTTAAGGTTATCGTTAGACAGCCTTTCGCTGCTACAGGAACAGAAGGAAAGTTCGATGTTCTCGTTAACGTATATGGTGGTGGATTCACAGGTCAGGCTGGTGCTATCAGACACGGTATCGCAAGAGCTCTGTCAGAGGCAAGTGCTGATTACAGACCAATCCTTAAGAAGGCTGGATTCCTTACAAGAGATCCTCGTATGAAGGAGAGAAAGAAGTACGGTCTCAAGGGAGCACGTCGTGCACCACAGTTCTCAAAGAGATAATAATTCTTATAGAGATATTGAAGAAGCTCAGATTGTCTGGGCTTCTTTTTTTGTGTTTATATGATTGCGAAAAAAAGATAAACATATTATAATTATAGTATCTTGGAGGGGAGACATATGAAAGTAGATAAGCATAAAACTGTAGGTCTGTTGGTTAGTACATTTATGGGGCTATCGATCAGCTTAGTTTTATCAATTGTAGGACCTGCAAGTTCTGGACATTTTGCAGTTAAAACCGTGTTAGTTTCATTTTTTTGTAGCTCTATAATCAGTGTTATAATATCGATCTTGATTCCAATCAAGAGAATATCAGATGCAGCTTGTAGAGGTGTACATCTTAAAAATGAAAGCCTTGCTGGGCGTTTGTTTTCAACTTTTGTAAGTGACTTATGTTTTACACCTATTATATCAACGCTCATGGTTTTAATGAGTTATATCAGTGCGAAGCGTCATGATCCACATTTTAATGTTCCATTTGGAAGAATGCTTACGAGTAATTTGATAATAAGCTTTGTAGTTGCATATTTCATAATATTTATCTTTTTGCCACTATTTATTAAGCTTTCTATAACCATTGTAAAGTCAATGAGTGCTTCTGATGAAGATCAGGAAGAAAAAAGATAAAGCTTTTTTGAAAAAAATTGAGAATACTTCTTTACTTTAACGCGGTAAAGTGATATTATAATCGGGACGTACGGAAATGTACGTCCTGTTTTTGAGACAGGGGTGATATATTCCTGTCTATAGATAACCTTAAAATGTAGTACCGGAGGAAAAAACATAATGGAAATGACAATGGAGTTCGTTAGAAAGCTCCCAACCCCACTTGAGATTAAAGAACAATATCCAATAGATGATCGAATTAAGGATATCAAGGAAAAGCGTGACCAGGAGATACTAGATATCTTCAGCGGAAAGTCCAACAAGTTTCTGATGATAATCGGACCTTGCTCAGCTGATAATGAAGAGGCTGTAGTTGATTATATGCACCGTCTTGCACGTGTTCAGGAGAAGATAAGTGATAAGATCTTTATCATCCCACGTGTATATACTAATAAGCCTCGTACAACAGGTACAGGTTACAAAGGTATGCTTCATCAGCCAGATCCAGAAGGTCATGAAGATATGCTTGCAGGTATCATTGCTATCAGACATCTTCATAAGAGAGTAGTAGAAGAGACTGGATTTACATGTGCAGAAGAAATGTTATATCCATCAAATCATAGATACTTATCTGACCTTCTATCATATATTGCTGTAGGAGCTCGTTCAGTAGAAGATCAGGAGCACCGTATGGTATCATCTGGTGTTGGTATCCCAGTTGGTATGAAGAATCCTCCTAGTGGAGATATATCAGTAATGATGAATGCTATCACAGCAGCTCAGTCAAAGCAGGACTTCATCTATAGAGGATGGGAAGTTAGAACAAATGGTAATCCATATGCACATGCAATCATGCGTGGATATATTGGAAATGTTGGACAGAGCCAGCCAAATTATCATTATGAGGATCTTATGGCTGTATACGAAGCTTATCAGGAGCGTAACCTTAAGCATCCAGCGATTATTGTAGATACAAACCATGCTAACTCCAACAAGAAGTATCTTGAGCAGATCCGTATTGCTAAGGATATCATGCACAGCCGTAAGTTATCAGATGACATTCGTGGAATCGTTAAGGGTCTGATGGTAGAGAGTTACATCGAAGATGGAGCTCAGAAGATCGGTGATGGCGTATATGGTAAGTCTATTACTGATCCATGTCTTGGTTGGGCTAAGACAGAGAGACTTCTTCTAGATCTTGCAGAGTTATTATAAACAAAAGATTTTATGAGTCACCTTCCTATGAGCTGGTGACTCATTTTCTTATTAACTCATTTTGCTTTACTATATTTTATGTTAGAATGAATATATTCTGGATTAAAGGTAAGTTTTATGAAGAAGGCTGAGATTACAAAACTTAAGACTCCGTATGTAAATGTTGAAGGTTCCTTTGGTGGAAATCAGGGATGGTTCAAACCTAAGGAAGGAGCTACAGAAGTTGACTCAAGAGGACTTAGTGTAAGAAAAGCTAAGACTCTGGAGGGATTTGGGTGCGGCCTTATAGGCGGCTCAGATATACTTCTTCATCTTTTTGGATTACCAACAAAAACTCAAAGTAAAAATGAGGTTTACATAAATCGAAAGGAATATGAAGATTATATTCTTCAAATGGAAAAGAAGTTTTTCCATATCTTACCTAAACTAGGAATCTCAGGGGTACTGCTTGCATTTAATTTTAATCATTATTTTTTGCTTAATAAAAGAAAGATAAAGGAAAAAACTGGAAGCACGTACTTCGCCAGATGGGCTGTTCTTCCAAGAAATATAATCCCTAAGATTAAAGAGATGCTTTCAAATGATATACCAGTCATTATAGCTATTGGACCTGGGTTTTTCCGTAAGAACAAACTTAACTTTTATAATAAACAGGAGAATAAGCCTTCGCTTATCTTTAAACCTGTTACTAAGACAAAGGATCACTATGTTACCGTTACGGGAGTAGAAGAGTATCCGACTACAGACGGAACAAAGATAATGCTAGAAATCTCATCTTGGGGTAGAAAATATTATGTAAACTACGATGAATATCTTGAATATGTAAGGAAGAATGATAATTTCTACTTTAGTAACATTTTATATATCAAAAAGAAAATCAAAAAGAAATGAATTAATAGGACAGTGATTTTATGATAAGAAGACATATGATTATATCTGGAGACGTACAAGGTGTTGGCTTCCGATACCGAGCAAAATATGCTGCTGTGTATTTGGGTCTAACAGGTTACGTTCGTAATCTATATGATGGAAGAGTTGAACTAGAAGTGCAGGGGGATAGAGAACTCATTTCTAGATTTCTTATGGAAGTTGAATCGGGAAGCTTTATAAATATAGAAAATATAGAATCAAAGGATATTCCTGTAGTTGAAGAAGAGAGGAGCTTTTCTGTTAGACATGACGGATAGCTGGGTGTATCTACAGTTTATTACTCAAAATATAAGGGGCCGGTACATTATGTACCGACCCCGATATTAGTTAGTAGTAAATGAATACTATCAATTACAGCATATGTGCACGTATATCATCGCCACTAAGTGGAGATAGAAGAGCAGGAGCAACATCGAATACTGTCTTAGCACCCTTATCGCCGGCCTGATTCATTCTATAAGCTGCTCTAGCGTAAGCTACAAGAACAGAACCAGTGAACTCAGGGTTAGAGTCGAGCTTGAGGCTGTACTCGATAACGTGAGTATTAACCTTAGATGTAGTGCCGTCTGCATTTTCATTTCCACCTGTAGTACCTGAGTAGATAACAGAACCGCCGTGTGGAAGACCACTATGCTCAGCCTTCATCTCTTCAGCTGAAATGAAATTAACAGTTGTATCGTAATCTGCAAAGTAGTTAGGCATTGTTACGATTTCCTTCTCGATGCGAGCCTTATCAGCACCTTCTTCAGCAACAACGTAGCATACGCGAGTGTGCTTATCACGAGTTGTGAGCTCTGGATTCTCACCAGCACGTACTTTATCAAGAGCTTCTGGAACAGGAACTGTGTACTGACGAGCATCTACTACACCTTCGATACGTCTGATAGCATCAGAATGTCCCTGACTAACTCCCTTGCCCCAGAATGTATAATCCTTACCGCCTGGGAGAACGCTGTGTGCATAAAGACGATTAATTGAGAACATACCAGGATCCCATCCGCATGAGATGATTCCAATCTTTCCAGCTTCCTTAGCTGCTGCATCAACATATGCGAAATGAGTAGGGATGTTTGCATGTGTGTCAAATGAATCGATAACATTGAAAAGCTTTGCATACTTAGGTGTCATCTCTGGAAGATCAGTAGCAGAACCACCACAGATTACAAGTACATCAATCTTATCAGTCATGTTAGCGAGATCATCAACGTGATACACATTTGCACCACTATCAATCTTAACTGTAGAAGGATCACGTCTAGAAAAAACACCAACGAGTTCCATATCGCTTGAAGCAATAACTGCTTTCTCAACACCGCGGCCAAGATTGCCATAGCCGAGAATACCAATTCTTATACTCATAACTAAAACCTCCATATATATCAATATAAAAACATCGATAATTATAATATTAGTCGAAGTATCTTTCAAGTTATAGATTTATAACTTGAGTTTACATAGTTGATTAAAATAATATAAATCAAAACTGCTAAAAACAAAGAGAAATAAAGAGACTTCAACAAAATATGGCGTTCAGTAGACCATTATTTAAATATATGTTGTGGTATACATAATGTTATAAAATACACAAAAGAACAATAATTCTTTTGGTAAAAGTGCACAAATGAGTTGTGCAACATAACGAAAACATTTAGTTCACAGTGTTTTCACTTGAATTATGTAAATTGCGTTGCTAAACTGAATAAAATACCTAGTGGGATTGGGCGAACTATGCCCTTAAACACTAGATATTTGAGTAATACATCTTATCAAAATCATCGGGGAAATGAAGGAGAGAGCGTTTCCTCAGAGGGGAGAAAGATCTATGAAAATGAAAAATGGATTAAGAAAGGTTATGTCAGTAATGCTTGCAGGGGCAATGGCAGTAGGACTGGCTGTAACCGGTGGTAGCAATTTCGGACCAAAGACGGTTGAGGCTGCAGAGGTCAAAGATTATACCACTATTAACAATGTTAATTACAACACTGTCTTAGGCAGAGGAGTTAACTATGGTATTATCGCAGACACTCTAGAACAGACAGGTCACATGGAGACAACCTTTGCAACAAATATGTTTAAGAATGTAAGCGGAAATCAAAACTGTGATATTGACTTGGCTGGAGACGCACCAGCATATTTTATTATCTCTGAAATTGAGAATGGAAGTATAGCTCGATTCGGACAAACATATAAGACTGCTGAAAAAATGAACTTTTATATTGAGACTAATCAGACGGCAAAGAATTCACAGTTTAAGTTTGAAGATAATTGTAAGGCTGATGTGCTGTTTCGTGTTTATGATAAGAAGGAACTTCAATCTAATGTTAATAAGATGATTAGTGATGCCGCAGATGAGTCTAAAAAAATGCTCAATTCTGGTGCGATTGATCTTAGTTCTGTTGCTAGTGTTAATGGAAATAAGTATACATTAGATTTGACGGATGAGAGATATAATAACACGACTGTGTTTGTTAATGTAGAAAAGGGAAGTGCTCTTGAAAAAGCAATTACTCAAACAGATGCACTAAAGATAAAGAAGAATAGTAATACAACTGTAGTATTTAATGTATTAACTGATAACTCTATAACTCTTAGTTCATATCTTGTAGATGTAGCAGGAGTTCAAGAGAATATAAAATCTACTACTACACATTCTGGAGATGATTCAGAACATAATAAGCTAGTAGATAAAGAATTATGTCAGAAGATTATTTGGAATATACCTAATGCTTCTAACGTATTATATAGTGCTACAGCCGGAACATTTGTATTACCTAATCCTAATACTTATAGTGAATGCGTTAGTTCATCTGCTGGATGGGTTGTATCCGCTGGTAAAGTAAAGATATCATCAGGTGAGTGGCATTATATATATCATGATAGATCTGAAGATGTGAATACTCCTGAAACTGCTCAGTTCCATTTTGCTTTAGATAAAGCATTTACAAGTAAGTTTGAAGGAGCTAATACCCAAACACTAGATTATATATTTGCGAATAAGGATGAGTATACTTTTAGTCTTACTGAAACTGAAAGTGATTACGAGACACCTAAGTCAGGTGCAACTACATATTCCAATAAATCAAACAATGAGTATGGAAAGGTTGTATTCGACCCAATTACAACTAATGTAGCTTCTGTTGATCCACAAGCACCTACAGTAAGGTATTTTGTGGTAAAGGAAGTTCCAAATGGGAATAGCTCATCTAATGTACAGACATCAACGGGAAGAGTTGAACTTAAAGTTACAGCAAGAAATGATAAAGGTATTATTGCATATAGTATAGAATGCTATAAGTATCTAAGTAGTACGGATACTGAACCATTTATGGTTGAAAAAGTTAATACTATATCAGGTAACGAGTTTTCAATAGGTGATTTTATAAATCTATATGATCTTAAGACATCATCTATTGAGTTAGAGAAAGAAGTTACTGTCTCTGATACGGATAAGGATGATTTTAATAGGAAACATGGTAATCAGAAATATGATATTGCTATCAAGAAAGGCACTTTGTATGTTCAAGATGAACATGGAAAACTTGGTGGAACGCCATTTTATTTCGGAGTCTTAGCGGGTGCTAGTAATAAGGTTAATGTAAATGGTCTTATTCCTGGAGAATATGAGATTGTAGAAAAGTCACAGGATCTTGAAGGTTATAATTTAAAGAGCAGTACTATAAAGATTGATAACGAATCAAAGAATAAAGTTACGCTTGATGGTGACACAAAGAGAAGTGCTTCAGTTGAAGTTGATAACCAATATGAAAAAATCGATATAGCGGGAAAGGGTATCCTAAAGATATCAAAGAAAGCAGTAAATGCTCCTGCTGATGGTATGACATATAAAGTTGCAGTAGCTGCTTTCAAGAATAATAATAGAGTTGGTTTTGTTCAGGATATAAATGGAACAATAGCTAATGATATAAAGTATTTTGATATTTCAGATAATGAGACAATAATTATTAAAGGTCTTTCCTTAGATTATGAATATAAGGTAAGTGAAAGATATGCTTCTGGTGATCAAATAACTGGCTATAACTGGACTGTAAAAGGTAATGGTACCAATTTAGTTTCAGGGTATGGAATTGATAATAATAATCCAACCATGGATTCGGAGCTATTATCTGTTAGTTCAGATGCTGCTACATCATACGCTATTACTAATGAGTATACTCAGAAGAATTATTCATTTGTTATTCAGAAATCATTTAAAAATGGTTTTGGTGAGCCAAGTGCTGATGTAAATATGGGTGAAGGGGTAAAAGACCTCACTTTCACGATTGAAGGTGGAAGCCTTACTACTCCAATAGTGAAGAAATACAGCGAGTTTCAAAATGGAACGTGCACTGTTGATTTACCGCTAGGTACATATACAGTTACAGAATCTGATATGTCGGCAGGAGTACCAGAGGGATATATTTATTCTGGAACTTTCTGGAATTGTAATAGTGCGAATACTGATGGAACAACTGCTACAATTGATGTTGAACAATACCCAAAGACACTTAATTTTACAAATGTTTATGCACAACCTGGATCGCTTGAGATAAATAAAAATGTTATAGGACTAGATTCTCAAGATGCTAAGTTATCTTATAAGGTGTCAGTTATAAACTCAGAAGGAATGTATCTTAGTGGTACATCAACAAATGGTGTAATAAGTGCTTGTTCATTTGTTCCTGATAAAACCTATTTAGATGTTCCAGCTGGGGGTAAGCTTACTATCGATAGTATTCCAATAGGTAAGTATCAGATAAATGAAGATACCGAAGATGCTCAAGTTGAAGGTTATGATCTTCAGGTGACTGGAGTGACTGGCGTAAATGGAATAGGTGAATTTACTGTAACAAGTGGTAATACAACAATTGCTAATATTCAAAATGAATATACTAAAACTAATTATGCCATCACAATAAGTAAGGAAGCTAATGTTGAGTTAACAGCTGGTGGTTATCAGATAGCTGTTAAGAAGGGAGAACAGTTCCTTCAGGATAATGGTGACTTTAATGGCACAGCACATTATTTTTCAGTAAATAATGGTGAAAGTAAAAAGTTAAAGGTTAAGGAATCAGGAACTTATCAGGTTGTAGAGAAAAATGAAGATGTTTCTGAAAATGACTTTTATACTTTAGCAACTACCTATGTAGTTGATGGTTCTTTAAGTGAATCTGGAACAGTTAGGGTTGAAGATACTAATGCATCTGTTAAGGTAGTTAATACTTATACACGTAAAAGTAATAAATATAATGTAACACTTAATAAAACTGATTCGATTGGAAAGAGTTTAAGTGGAGCTAAATTCTCTATATCAGTAGTTGGTGGAAGTGATCCATTAGGTAGTCTCGATGGTGTTCAGTTTGAAGGGGCAGATGCGAATGCTTCTACAAGTGAATTTATTACATCTGGAAACAATTTAATTATCAAGAATCTTGTTCCAGGAACATATCAACTTAAAGAATTAGTTGCACCAACAAGTTACGATATTGCTGCTCCGGTAACATTTACAATTAGTAATACTGGAACAATAAGTGTTACAGGTATTGATTCGAGAACAGATGTTTCAGTTAAAGATTCGACAATTTCAATTGTCGATGAAAAGTTACAACCAGAAATAGGTAACCTTGTAATAAGTAAGACAATCAGTGGAACAGATCTGAACAGTCTTGAGACAATCAGATTTACAGTAGTCAACAGTGCTGATTCAAATGATACCAAGGTAGTACCTGACCTTAAACTTGCGAATGTGGGAACGGGAGCAGATCAGTGGAAAGATGCCGGAAACGGAAAGTACACATATGAGATCAAGGATCTTCCAGCAGGAGCGACATACAAGGTAACAGAAACACTTGATGGACATACAACAGAGTATGCACTAGATACGACAACAAGTACAACAACACCAGTAACCTCAGCTGCAATCAAGAAGGATGACAAGGTAACAGTAGAGATTACGGATGCATACACAAAGATAGAAAACAAGGGAAGCCTTGTAATCAGCAAGACAATCAGCGGAACAGATCTGAACAGTCTTGAGACAATCAGATTTACAGTAGTCAACAGTGCTGATTCAAATGATACCAAGGTAGTACCTGACCTTAAACTTGCGAATGTAGGAACGGGAGCAGATCAGTGGAAGGATGCCGGAAACGGAAAGTACACATATGAGATCAAGGATCTTCCAGCAGGAGCGACATACAAGGTAACAGAAACACTTGATGGACATACAACAGAGTATGCACTAGATACGACAACAAGTACAACAACACCAGTAACCTCAGCTGCAATCAAGAAGGATGACAAGGTAACAGTAGAGATTACGGATGCATACACAAAGATAGAAACTAAGGGCAAGCTTGTCATAACAAAGACAGTGACATCACCACTTACGGAAGATGAATACAAAGGTAAGTTGTATTTTGTGATTAGCAAGTTTGAGGGACAGAATACTACAGGCTATATTCAGGATACAAATGGAAGTCTTGATGCTACGAATGCTAAGAAATTCACAATAGTTGATAATTTCAATAAAACTGCTGAAGTTGATAATCTTGATGGAACAACAACACGTACATACGAATTAGTAATAAACAATGTACCAGCTGGTAACTATAAGGTTACTGAAACAAATGACACAATTGATGGTTATGAGTTAACTAAGTCAATCACACCTAATAGCGTAACAATTGATAATAATAGCACCACAGGAAGTTTTGATATTACAGATACATATACTGTAAATCCAAATCCTTCAGGAAAGATCTATATTACTAAGAATGATGCTATTAATATGAAGGAACTTGAAAATGCTCATATAGTTGTTACAAAGGCTGATGGTACTCCTGTTGACGAGTGGGATACAACTACAACAGCTCACGAGTTATCAGTTGAACAGGGCAATTACATCATGACAGAGACTGGAGCTCCTGATGGTTATCAGAAGGTAACAACAAACATAGCATTTTCTGTAACAATTGATGCTAGTGGTAAGGTAAGTGTCAACTGTACAGATACTAATGTAAAGATTGATGACCAGGATGCAAGTAAGCTTGCGTTACTCAATCAGCCATATAAGGGAAGCCTTAAGCTTACAAAGACTCTTAAGGGTGCTGTAACTGATGAAGATCGTAAGGGACTTTCATTTACAGTTACTGGTCCTTATAACTACAATAAGACATTTGCTCTTGGAACTGACTTTACACCAAATTCTGATAAGACATATTATGAGTTAGTACTTAATGATATGCCTGTTGGAGATTATAACGTAACTGAGACTCTTACAAAGACAGATGGAACAACATGTACAGTTACTTATAAGATTAATAATGGTGAAGTTAAGTCAGGAACATCATCAACAGCAACAGTTACAAATGGTAATACTACAACTGTAGATTACGAGAATAACTATACAAAGAACGTTTACGAAGTTAAGATCAGCAAGGTTGATGCAACTAACAAGAAGGAGATAGCTGGAGCTCAGCTTGAACTCTTCGCGATTGATGCAAATGGAAACCAGATATCTGGTGGATACGACAAGAAGTGGACATCAACAACAACAGTTCAGACATTTACAGATATTACTGCAGGAGATTATGCGATTAGAGAACTTGTTGCTCCTGAAGGATATGAAAAGGTTGAGACACTCTTCAAGTTCAGAGTATCATTTGATGCTAATGGCAAGGCAACAGTTACATCACTTGGAACTGACCTGCCGGGATCTTATGATTCAGAAAAAGACTTGATAACATTTGAAAATGATCCTATCAAGGTTACTTCCGAAAAGGGTGGTATGAAGGTTGTAGTTGAAGAGGAAGGCACAGGAAGACGAGTGCCAAATGCAACTGTAGAGATTGAGGCTCCTAACGGGGTTAAGTTCCCAGATGGATCTACAAAGATTATAGTTACTACAGATGAAAATGGTGAAGTTACAGGTTATAAGGATAAGAGTGGTAAGTTTATTGATCTTACAACTGGCCTTACACCTGGTGATTACAAGATTACAGTAACTAAGGTTCCTGAAGGATATAAGGTAACTACTGGAAAGACTGAAGTTGTTACAGTTAAGCCAGGTGAGGTTGCTGAACATCTTGCTCTTATCGGAACTGCAGTGAAGAAAGATGAGCAGACAACCGAGAAGACAACTGAAACTACAACTGAGAAGACAACTGAGACAACAACTCAGAAGCCTTCAGATACACCTTCAACAGAGGTTAAGCAGCCTAATACGACTACTACACCAAATGCTCCTTCAACACCACAGAAAGATACAACAGTGGTTAATACGGGAGATAGCACAAATGTAGTACCAATCATAATAGTTATGATCATTTCACTTATCGGAATCATCTTCCTTGTTAGTCGTAAGAGAAAGATGCGTTACGAGTACTAAAATGAATCAAATAGTCGGAGGGACATAAGTCCTTCCGGCTATTTTTTTTGCGTCGAAAATACGTCATCTGTGTGTCTGTTCTGTGTATTAAATATCTGTCGTTTGTGGCATTTTCTAGTATTTAATGGATGCTTTTTACCTTTTGTTGTGCAATGTCACGATTCTGTCATTTATTGCAAATAATTGCTTGTATTATAAAAGCTATCTTGTTAGACTAGACCATGTTGGTGTATTCTACGCACCATGGGGAAAAGGAAGAATTAAAAAAATCTATATTACACTATTTTTTTGAGAGAGGTCTTATTATGTTTAAAAACAAAATCAGGAAGGCATTATCCCTTGCACTCGCAACGACAATGTCTTTCGCCATGACGCTTACTGGTGTTGGTAGCAACATCGGTGTAGTTAATGCGGCTGAATCGCCAAATGGACTTGATTCTGCTACACAAGTGAACTATTCGACTATTCTTGGTCGTGGTGTTGACTATGGTATCATAGCTGAAAATTATCAGCAGAGAGATCATATTCAGTCGACATTTGCGGTAAAGAACTATTCTAGGAGTAGCAATTGTGATGCTTTTGCTACTGTCGACTTGATACAGCAAGGTGCGGCTGCACAGATTCTTGTTGGCAATATCGATATGTCAAATCCCGAGATTATGGGTCGTGCTACAAGAGGACCAGAATATCTTAAGTTTGATGGAGATGTAGCTGGTGCTTATATCGTTGAGGTGGGTGACGAAAAGATTTATGAAGGAAATAATATATTTTTCCAGACTAAATCAGAAAAGGTTTTAAGGGTTAACCAAGATACAGCCTCTAACGTTGAAGATATGTATAAAAGAGTTTATACATATTCAGAAGATATGGCTGGCAAAGGCTTAACTCATGGAATCAATTATAGAGATTATTATAATTCTAATGATTCAAGAGCAGAGAATAAAGCTTGTATAGATCTTACAGCGGGCGATTTTGCTGATAAGGTTGTATATATAAATGCTGATCAGGAATTATTGACTACAGTAGCAGAGAATGGAAGACTTCATATTATTAAAGATCCTTCAACTGTTGTAGTATTTAATATAAATGATAATTCAGGCTCGGCAAAAATATGGGACAATAATGGAAATCAGGTTGAGTATTCAGCATTTATTGCAGGTTATACTGTTTCTACAGATGGTGGAAAGACTTGGATAAATCCAACAGCTTATTCTTGCCATGATAGTGAGAAGGATTCTAATCCTGAAGCTTATGCTGAGAACAGAAAAAATGATGAACAGCTTTGTCAGAAGATTATATGGAATATTAGATCCACTGGTAGAGTTGGAGTTCAGAATACTTCTGGTCTTTTTATCGCACCAGATGCTTCTATATTTGAGGTAGCTGGTACAAGTGCTGGTTGGGTAGTTGCAAAGAACTTTGCAAATACTTCTGGTGAGTGGCATTACATTTATCATGGTGGAGACCAGTCAGTTATTGATAATGGTGTTGGTGAAGTTAACTTCGCAGTTAATAAGAGAATTACACATCAGTGGGATGGTACAAATACAGTTCAGGATTCTTCTGCTGAAGTACTAGAAGATGCTTATTCATTCTATTGGTATGAGAATGATGATGCTTATAGCATTACAGATCCTTCTACATTAGATGAGAATGAAGTTAAGATAGTAGGTAATAACACTACTTCAAAGGTACATTTTCCAAAATTAAAGTTCTATACTAATAAGAACGAAGCAAAGAAAGCTGGAGAGCCTGATCATTATGTAGAGAAGGACGATTCAAAAACTTTCTATTATACTATTCGCGAGGTTGGTGCAGGTACAGCTGATGATAAAGGTATTATGCGTTCAACTGGTTACGTGAATATAGAACTTACAGTTAAGAATGTTGATGGAATACTTGAGTTCTATGGTAAGACATCTACATATCTTGGCGATTCAAAACATACTCTCTTTAGTACAATTAGTGATAAAAATGGTGATGCAATTCGTTTTACAGATGTAGAACTTCTTATTGGTGACTTCTTTAACTGTGATGGCGAAGAGGCTGCTAGTGGAGCAGACGTTCTTATAAGCAAGCAGGGAGTTGGCGGTGGAAATGAGCTTCCAGGAGCTACATTTACACTTACTGGTAAAGAATCTGCAGATGAAAATGCTGATGATATATTATTCTCAGAAGATAATAGTAGTGAATATACTCCAGTTGTTGTTTCTAAAGATCAGAAGTCATTAAGCTGGGAAACTGGTAGAGTTCCTACAGAGATTAAGAATCTTCCTGATGGTGTTTATACACTTACAGAGATTGCAGCTCCTAATGGATATGATATTGCTTCAGCAGTTACATTTACTATTAAGGATGGAGTTGTTACAGGTTCTGAGAATTCTGTAATACCTGCAGATGATGATAATCCAGCTATTGTTAGAGTATTTGATGATTTATATAAGACAGATGTTACTCTTAGCAAGAGAGATATTAATAAGAGCGGTGAGCTTGAAGGTGCAAAACTTGCTATAGCTTATGATGAAAAAGCTGAGAGTATAGTTAATGATGCAAAGACTGGTGAAAGACTTGAGTGGATTTCAACTGATACACCAAAGAAGGTAAGTCTTCTCAATGGAACATATTTCATGGTAGAGCTCGTTGCTCCTGGTGAATACGATTATGCCGAGAGTATTGAGTTCGAGGTTAAAAATGGAGTTGTAATAAGAGATGGTAATGCAGTAGATAAGGTTACTATGTACGATGCTCTTATACAGGCTCCTAAGACAGATGTATATATTAGTAAGAAGGCAGTTAGTGGTACTGATGAACTTGCAGGAGCTACACTAGTTCTAACTGGTGAGATAAATGATGCTGGCGTTGTGCAGCCTGTTGTATTTACAGAGGATAATGTCAGAAGAATGATGCAAGGATATGTATCTGATGACAAGTTATCAATATATTGGACAACAGATGGTTCAGAGGCACGTATATCTGATCTAGGTGATGGATATTATACACTTTCAGAGAAAGCTGCACCTGAAGGCTATGAAGTAACTTCAGATCTTTACTTTGAGATAAAAGACGGAAAACTTGTAGAGAGTTCAGTTAAGAAGGAAGTTAGGGGTTCAAATCCTGCAGAGTCAGGAAAGGGAGAGGCGCCTGAAGGTACATATACTACAGGTGAGAATAATGCTCCTGTTATCACAATGTTTGATGATGCTAAGACACCTGAACCTGCTAAGACAGATGTTCTTATAAGCAAGCAGGCTGTAGGTGGTGGAGATGAACTTCCAGGAGCAACATTCACACTCGTTGGTAAGGATTCAGATGATAAAGATATAATCTTTGATTCAGATAATGTATTAGGTACTGGTGCATCACTTAAGGATTCTGATAAGACTATCACTTGGATATCAGGTGATAAGGCAACAGAAATCAAGAATCTTCCTGATGGTGTTTATACTCTTACAGAGACAGCAGCACCACTAGGATATGATATCGCTTCAGCAGTTACATTTACTATAAAGGATGGAGTTGTTACAGGTTCTGAGAATTCAGTAATTCCAGCCGATGATGATAATCCAGCTATAGTTAGAGTATTTGATGCTTTATGTACAACAGATGTTGATATCAGCAAGAAGTCAGTAAGTGGTGATGATGAGCTTCCAGGAGCAACATTTAAGCTTACAGGTGTTGCGGCTGATGGGTCAACAGTTGTATTTGAAGATAAGAATATTGAGAATACAGGTGCAAAGCTTGGTAAGGGAAATGAATCAATAGAGTTTATTTCAGGTGAAGTTCCAACAAGGATCAAGAGCCTGCCTGATGCAACATATACTCTTGAAGAGACAGGAGCACCTCAGGGATATAAGATTACTTCAGCAGTTACATTTATAATTGAAAATGGTGTTGTATCATCTAAGGCTATAAAGACTGTAAAGCCTGCTGAAGGAGATAATCCAGCAGTTGTAACTGTGTTCGATGATGTATATAAGACAAATGTTAAGATTAGTAAGAAGTCACTTGGCAGCGGCGATGAACTTCCAGGAGCTGAATTACATCTTACAGGAAAAGACTTAAATGGTAAGACAATAATCTTTAATGAAGATAATGTTAAAGATACAAATGCTTCTATAGTATATACAAAGGATTTAATATTCTTTAACTCTGGTAGTGAGCCTACAGAGATTAAGAATCTTCCTGATGGAAAGTACACACTTACTGAGAAGGCAGCTCCATATGGATATGATATTTCTTCAAATATTGAGTTCTCAATCGAAAATGGTGTTGTAAAGGGTGCTGAAGAATCAGTTACTCCAGCTGAAGGAACTAATCCAGCAGTTGTTACAATGTTTGATTCTTTATTCACTAAAGATGTTGTAATTAGTAAGACTGCAGTAGGTGGTGGAGAGGAGCTTCCAGGAGCTACACTTACACTTACTGGAAAGACAAATGAAGTAAATAATTCAAAGGATATAGAATTCAACTCAGAAAATGTTAAGGATTCAACAATGCTTTCTGAGGATAAGAAGACTATAACTTGGACTACAGAGAAGGAAGCTAACGAGCTTAAGAATCTTCCTGATGGTATATACACTCTTACAGAGACAGCTGCACCAGAAGGATATGAGATAGCTTCAAAGATTGTCTTTGAGATAAAGGAAGGCAAGGTAGTTACTGATTCAGTTAAGTTCATCGTAGTAGATGAGAACGGAAAAGAGTCTGAGACTACAGCTACAGAAGGAACTTATACAGAAGAAAATGGCAAGACTGTCATTAGAATGTTTGATGCTGCTAAGGAAGTAGCTAAGGCAGATGTTGAGATAAGCAAGAAGGTACTTGCTGGTGGATCAGAAGAGCTCGAGGGAGCAACACTTATCCTTTCTGGAAAGACATTTGCAACAGAGGCTGAAGAGTCAAAGTATGTTGAGTTTAGTGCAGAAGAAAATGGAGTTCAGGCTTCAGAGATTTCAGCAGACAAGTCAGTACTTACATGGATAACAGGCGAGACTGCTAAGGTTATTAAGAATCTTCCTGATGGACATTACACACTTGTTGAGAGTGCAGCACCAGAAGGATATGAGATAGCTTCAAGCATCATCTTTGATATCAAGGATGGCAGGGTAGTTGCTGATTCAGTTAAGACAGAGGTTAGTGGTTCAAATCCTAGTGAGATAGGATATGGAACTCCTGTCGACGGTACATATACAGAGGCTACAGATAGTAATCCAGCAGTTATCACAATGTTTGATGACGTAAAGGTTTACAAGACAGCAGTAGATATAAGTAAGCAGACAGTACTTGGTGATGAACTTGAAGGAGCAACACTTACACTTACAGGTAAGTCAGGTGACGAAGATATCGTATTTACATCAGCTAATATCAATGAGAACAAGATATCAGAAGATGGAAAGACAATATCTTATGTATCAGGTAAGACACCTACAACAATCTATGCGCTTCCAGATGGAACATATACACTTACAGAGAAGGCTGCACCAAAGGGATACGTTGTAGCAACAGATATAACATTTACTATTGAAAAGGGTGTTGTAAAGGGAGCAGAAGTTACAGCATCAGTTGATGGAAAGAATGCAATCATCACAATGGTAGATGGCGCAGAGCCTAAGACAGATGTTAAGATCAGCAAGCAGGCAGTAGGTGGTGGAAAAGAGCTTGAAGGAGCAACACTTACACTTACAGGTAAGGATGCAGATGGAAAGGCTATAGACTTTACAGATGATAATGTAGAAGGAACAACAGCTACAGTATCAGATGATAAGACTACTATCACATTTGTATCAGGTGATGCACCTACAGAGATTAAGAGTCTTGCAGATGGAACATATACATTTACAGAGAAGGCTGCACCAGAGGGATATGAGATAGCATCAAATATCATCTTCACAATCAAGGATGGCAAGGTAGTAGCAGATTCAGTTAAGACAGAAGTTGTTGATGCTGCAACAGGTGATT
>Ga0256405_10001330_pt1 | contig 68153 bp, 37 predicted proteins | sample RumenRJG_02DNA_FD_189096 | JGI IMG/M metagenome (GOLD analysis project Ga0256405, IMG submission 189096) | Bovine rumen microbial communities from Lethbridge, Alberta, Canada - RJG_02 | ecosystem: Host-associated > Mammals > Digestive system > Stomach > Rumen | place: Canada: Alberta... | reverse complement strand
CGTATGCCTGATATAATAAGCTGCCGTTCATATCTAATATGGTTGGGGAACCACAAAGATAATGAATTGGCGGCTTTTTCTATACTACTATATAAACTTGCCAACGCAATTCGGGGATGAACCTTTTTTATTTGCACATTTATCAAGTATTCGTAGCAGTTAGAGTGGAATCCGTGCTATTTGTGTGATATTAATCATGGATTATTAAAGATGAAAGAATAAGGATTAATGTATTAATTCGTCTACTTGTTTACTTATCAACTATCTACTTACAAACTGAAACTTCCAAAATCGGCTCGATTTTTTGACGAAAAAAGTAAAAAATCTTGACAAACGGAATTTTAATTCTAGAGAAAGATTTTCCGATTGGCACGAGGCGAAATGCTAAAAAGCGTTTAATTGTTAATCAATCGGCTTAAACTATGTAAACGAACATAAGGAACGAAAAAGTGAAAGGTGTCCTTTCGCGATGCGAAACGTGGCATATCGCAGTGCCAAAGGTGCCCTTTCACACTGCGAAAGATGCCCTTTGACTTTTTTAACACTTATGTATTATGAGACGAAACATATAATGTCTTGATATTGAACAATTTACTAAAAAGAGCAAGAAAACACCAAATACTCGCATATTTTGCAACTTTATTTTTCAAAGTCCAAAATTTTTAAGTTATATGCAGGGTTAGTTAATCAATTTTTTACCCAACTCGCCTCAGAAAATTGCAAGTTCTTCGCTCAGTGAAGATAAAAAACGGAAAACCGCTTTCAAGTTGTAAGGATAAGAACGGGAACGGGAACCTTAGCTTTAACCTTAAACTTAACGGGAACTTTTTAAATTTTCAATAAAGAATTAAATCGTGTTAAAAAAGTGTATAAACAAAAATTTTGGATACGTTATTTCGGAAATGATATATAAATTTGCATTGGAAAATGGAAACTAAAAAAATAGAAGATATGAAAAGAATTGCTTTTATGATGATTATGGTGTGCATGTCGATGATGGCAATGGCACAAAAAGGAGCTGAAATAAAGTTCGACAAGACATCACATAATTTCGGATCGTTTTCTGAAAAGAATGCCGTTCAGGAATGTGTCTTCACATTTACAAATGTGGGCGACAAACCTCTCGTTATCAATCAGGCTGTTGCAAGTTGCGGATGCACCGTTCCTTCTTACACGAAGCAGCCTATTGCACCAGGAAAGAAAGGCGAGATAAAGGTAACGTATAACGGAGCGGGCAAGTTCCCAGGACACTTTAAGAAGACTATTACGGTTAGGACTAATGGAACGGTTGAGATGACGCGACTATATGTTGAAGGCGACATGACCGAAGCAAAATAAAAAAATAGACCGAGTTTCGGTCTATTTTTTGTTTATAAATATTTCGTCTGTGAAAATCCACCCGCCGTACTTTCCCGATTTAGCCTTTACCCTTATGTAGCGAGCTGTTTTATCTCCACTCCAAGAAACTGGCATGATGAAATAGTCTGGACTGCTATTAACGTCGTGAGTAACATTATAAATAGGCGTGAAGTTGATTCCGTCATCTGATATGCTGAATTCAACTTCTGACGGTGCAAATATCTCTGGTCCAGAAAACTGCATGAAGTTGACTGTAATATTCCTAACATCCGTAGGCGAAAGCATGTCTACAAAAGCATCAAATCTTTCTCCACTGATAAATCCCTGCCATCTTCCATCGCCATAAGACCAGTTGCCAGAAAGTCCGTCAGTCAAAGAACCTTCACCAGAAGCACTATAGACATCAGCATAAGGAAGAAGATAAGTAACAGGTTTTCCAATAGCTTCATGTGAAATTACAGACTCGCTTTCCTCTCGGCTGCCAACCTCCTGCCCTACTTGGAAAGCATTGTATCCGCGTTTCTTCAAGTCTTTTGTAGCAAGAATGGCACGATTTCTGAAATCAGAAAAGTCATCATGTGTCTGACTCCATCCTATTTCCGATATTGCGAGTCCGCGAGCCCAGAGCATATATTCGAGATGGCTTGGAGTCTCTACCATTTCGGTCCACAGATTACCTTGTATTCCATCGATATACTTCTCCTGTTCCGTATTTCTTAACTCCTGAGGAACTGGTTCAAAACTATATGTACGTTCAAGTGGAGTATATCCGCCAAAAGCACGCGGCTGTGTGGATGGTGCATCCTGATATGCATCTAAATAGCAATATCCACCAGGCGACATTACTACATGATGATTCATTGCAGCGGCCTTCAATCCTCCATCTGTGCCACGCCATGACATTACAGTTGCGTTTGGAGCGAGAAAACCTTCAAGAATCTCATCCCATCCCATCAATTTTCGCCCATGACTATTCAGAAACCTTTCGATTCTTGCAGTCATGTAGCTTTGCAGTTCCGCTGTTGAAGAAAGTCCTTCATCGGTCATACGTTTCTGGCATTTTGGGCAACTCTCCCACGACTTCCTCGAAGCCTCATCGCCACCTATATGTATATATTCTGACGGAAATATATCCATAACTTCCTCTAAAATATTTTCTAAAAAAGTAAAGGTATCTTCGTTGCCAACACAAAATTCTCCACTGGTATATGGTTTTCCTGTGCAAGACAATTCTGGATATGCAGCAAAAACTTCTTCACTATGTCCTGGCATTTCAACCTCAGGTATCACCGTTACATGACGTTCTGCTGCATAGGCAACAATCTCTCGCAAATCATCTTGAGTATAGAAACCACCATAAGGATGTGAGTCGGGATTATTATACTTTTTACTTGAGTCTTCAGAAGAAAGAAATTGCATATTCACATATTTCCTATCCTTACCTGATACCCACCATTTATTCCAATCGCTTTCGGTTCTATATGCCGACATTTCCGTAAGTCTTGGATACTTTTTACTTTCTATTCGCCATCCTGCAGCATCGGTAAGATGAAGATGCAGATATGAAAACTTATATCGAGCCATTGCGTCTATCTGCTTAAGGATAAACTCCTTATCCCAGAAATGGCGCGAACAGTCAATCATCAATCCGCGATAGGGAAATCGTGGATAGTCATCTATATTTACACTTACAATATTTCCATTATCATCTATCAGTTGAAGCAATGTCTGTAAACCATAAAATACAGCTCTTTCACATTTTCCTTCTATAAGTATTTTCTTTCCGTCAACATTTCTAAGTCTATAAGCATCATCATGATTTAGATAATCAGGCACACTCTTACCTTTATAAACCTTTGCAACAACATATTTCAGTTTGCCATCATCACGCACCTGTCGCATAGATTTCAACTCTTCTTGCAAATATGAATTAAGAAACATTTCCTCTTTTTTATTCATATTTGTCTTAACTCTTACATTCTTTCCTATGGTGAAAGTTTTGTTGAGAACTTCTACATATACAGGTTTTGGAATTACTGTTACTGAATGCTGGGCTTGTAACACTGCTGATAGTGAGAAACATAAAAATAACAAGCAGATTTTTCTCATAAGCATTGATAGAAACAATTTAAATTAAATCATAAAGTGGTTTGCTTTGCAAAATTAACAACTAAATCTGACAAATCAAAATATTTTTTTGCAAACGGTCGGAAAAAGACTTAAAAAGAATTGTCTTATTCAGAGTTTTCTTATTACCTTTGCGCAACAATAGACGAATTAACTAATGAAAAACGAGCATAAAGAAAAATACTTTAATCTGACAGAACGCAAGGCTGTCAGATTTCTAATTATAACCCTACTATTGATGACAGCAATGCAATTGGCATGGCACTTGAAACCGCGCAGCCAGTCGGAAATAGAAAAGTGCCAAATGGTACTCCAAAAGCATCATTTAGAGAGTATAATGCTTAACAATAAAGCTATATTCAACTATATTGACACTACTACCAATCATGCTGCTTCATGGGTAAACAAATACAGACTTGTCCCCTCATGCTATGGTATGTTTATAGCAGAATGTCAACCAAATACAGAAAAAAAGACAAGAGAAAAAGACATAAGGCAAATTGTTAATTCCAAGAAATCGGAACTTGAAGAAGATATTAAGAGATTAAAGAAGGAGTCTGATGAACTCGAATATTATCTACGTGCGCATGGTGTTCAAGACGAAGGCTATGACATGGTTATCAGACATCACGAAAACATAAAAAACAAAATAAGCGAAAAGTCTCAACTGCTTGATACACTGAAAAACAACTCAGACTTCTCCAAGTATTCTGCAAAGAAACAAGATTCATATTTAGCACTATATAGAGACCGCAAAAACAATGTAACAAAAAAGGCTTGCAGATTGGTAAAAAAGTTGTCTGGATCACAACAGATGTTCCAAACTACAGACAAGACAAAACCAATCGGAGTAAGACCAAGATATTATGAGAATACTGAATTAATTAAACCAATCATGTCAATGTCAGACTCACTGAATAGAGATTTGGTGAGAATGTGCAGAGCTGGAGTTGGTAAAAAATTCTTGCCATCACATATTTACGGTCTCACAACCGACAGTCTGCATCGCCGCTTCTTAGGACTTTGGGATTCAGACACTCTGACTGAAGGAGTAAGAAAAGACTCCCTAGGCACATATACCGGACAATTCAACAAATTAGGACAAGCTAACGGACATGGTTCATATGATAGTCGCGACCACAGCTTCTACGAAGGTCATTGGCTATCTGATATGCGCGACGGTTTCGGATTCAGCAGCGAACCACGAAAAGCAGCAAGAACAGGCGAATGGGCGGAAAATATTTTCAAAGGAGAAAGGCTTAACTATACGTCTGACAGGATATACGGTATCGATATTTCACGCTATCAGCATGATATAGGCAAAAAGAAATATGGAATAGACTGGTCAAACCTTCGCATCACACAACTCGGACACATAAGCAAAAAACGAATAAGCGGAAAGGTTAACTACCCTGTATCATTCGTATACATAAAATCAACAGAAGGAACAACAATACTCAATAAATACTACAACAGTGACTACATTGCAGCTCGCAAGCATGGCAAGCGAGTCGGAGCATATCACTTTTTCTCAACAAAATCCGGAGCAGTTGCACAGGCAAACTATTTTCTGAAACATACTCACTTAAGGCGCGGCGATTTTCCACCTGTTCTCGATGTGGAACCAACCCACAAACAGATTATGGACATGGGCGGTCCAGAAGTCTTGCTGAATAGAATACGCACATGGCTACGATTAGTTGAGAATGCAACAGGATGCAGACCCATTCTATATGTAGGACAATCGTTTGTCAACAGGTATCTTGTTGATGCACCAGACATAAAGAAACGCTACAATATATGGATTGCACGCTACGGAGAATATAAGCCCGACGTACATCTGATTTATTGGCAACTGAGTCCTGACGGACGAGTAAACGGCATTCAAGGTGATGTTGATATAAATGTTTTTAATGGTTATAAAGCAACATTTAATGAATTCCTAAAAACACAACTGATTCCATAAAAAGCAAATGCAGGCTCCCAGTGAATCTGCATTTACGTTATTATCAATTTACTCAACTATGCATAAACAAAAAAAGGACACTCTATAGAAGTGTCCTTTTCTTGTGACTCCCGCGGGATTCAAACCCACAACCTTCTGATCCGTAGTCAGATGCTCTATTCAGTTGAGCTAGGGAGCCTTGCTTTTGTTTTGCGGTTGCAAAGGTATGACTATTTTCCGGAACCGCCAAACTTTTTCCTTATTTTTTTCAAAAAAAATTCATTTTTAGCAATATTCCACGATATTTCATTCATTTTGCCTGCATTTCAGTGAGCAAAACACATGAAAAGCGCAATATTTTAAAGTGAAGCATTGCACACTAAGCAATCTATGAAATGCTAAAGATTTACGCTACTAATATCAACAAAATTATTAACTATTGCATAAATAGTAAGACCTGCAGCACTATGAATTTGCAGTTTCTTTGCAATATTGCGACGATGAGTAATAACTGTATTAATTGAAATACAGAGATGATCTGCAATTTCTTTATTTGTCATGCCCTGAACTACACAAATAATAACATCTTTCTCACGTTCACTCAGAGTCTCAGTTGTGCCAGAAGGACTAATCATATTTGATATTTTTGCCGAAACATCCGTCTGCTTAGACTTTCTTTCAAGCCATCTGATTGCAGGTATAAACAAGTGTTCTTCAACTTCTGCATGAAGTGCAAGCCACTCCTCATTATTATATATATTATAGAGTGTGGCAGAGAGCTGATTGTTGTGCAAGCCATCGCTTGGCAGATATTTTATGATAATGCTCTTCAATTCGCGTAGCTTCTCATCAGTCTTGCCATGATGCTTTGAATATGTCTCAATATCAAAGTTATTTGTTATACGTCCTTCCAAGAGATTATTAACATAAGGGAATACTGTTTTCTCCTCATATTTCATGTGGCTACGTATAGAATGTGCATACTCGTCATATAGTCTCATTATAAGGCGAGCCAGATTGTCGTGCTCATCAAGAGCATTCTGAAGTCCCTTGCGGATGAAAGGTAGCTGAAAATCTATATAGTATTCATGGCTTGCACGCAAATACTGCATAAGTGTCGGTATTGACAACTTATCCACATCGTCAAAGTCACGATACCCATTTATTGTGAAATTAACTACTGCAAGAAAGGTATATGTATCAACATTTTGGTCATCACATACTTCACGTACAGTTTTGTCACCAAAACCGAGACTGATACCGAAACTACCCAAACTCTGAAGTAGACTATAGTTATCGCGAATAAGAGAAATCATCTTATCGTCCGCTTCATACATTTTCTGATGTTTCATCGTTTTTACTCTTTAAAACGTTGCAAAGTAACACATTTTTAATGAAATACGCAATAACTAATAATAGGTATTTATACGACACCACCGTCAATACTCTTTTCTTATTAGCAGCATTTTACCAACTTTTGAGTATTGTATGTTTTGCTTAAACCACTTAATTTTGCAAACGCTAAGAACAATGAAACACGAAACTATAAGACATAAAAAGTGCAGTGATGGGTGCAACTCTTGTACAAAGAAAATAATCCGCTTACCAATTCAATTATTATGTAAAGTGTAGTTCCGAGACAAGACAGCAGCTAAAAACCTGCACTTCTTTTTTATATATAAACAGAAACGACTCATTTAAAACAAAACAACAAAAACTAAGAAAAGATATGAATAAATTTTTTACATCTTTAATGTTTTGCACTGCATGTTGCATTGCATCTACTACTAATGCCCAGAAAGTTGCAGGCGACAGCGTAATGCAACATGCCAAAGGCAACCGACTGAGTATAGGAGGATATGGGGAAGTTGTGATGGCACGCAATTTCTATAGCGACAATGTATATAGATATTCTCGTCCGCAACAATACAAAGACGACCCAAGTCATGGACGCTTTGACATTCCCCACGCTGTAATCTATCTCGGTTACGACTTTGGGAAAGGCTGGACATTAGGCACAGAAATAGAATTTGAACACGGGGGAACTGGTGTAGCAATGGAACGTGAGTTTGACGAAGCTGCCGAATGGGAAAAGGAAGTTGAAAAAGGCGGAGAAGTTGAACTTGAGCAATTATGGATTCAGAAATCATTTGGCAAGTGGGCAAATATACGTGTAGGTCACATTGTTGTACCTGTAGGACTTAACAATGCATATCATGAGCCTCTTAATTATTTTACAGTTTATCGTCCAGAGGGTGAAAACACTATACTTCCGAGTACATGGCACGACACAGGTATAAGCTTTTGGGGACGCAGTGGCGACTTCAGATACGAGCTTCAGATTCTTGCAGGACTTGATGCTTTTATGTTCAACCGCGACGGGTGGATTCACAATGGCCCCAAGTCAGTATTTGAATATAAAGTTGCAAACAAATATGGAGTTGCACTTCGACTCGACAACTATAGCATAAAGGGTCTGCGCATGGGACTTAGCGGATATATAGGCAACGCAATGCACAATACTTTTCCACACGACATGGAAGGTGAAGGCAAACGGTATGACAGCGTGAAAGGAACAGTTGCAGTTGGAGCTTTCGACTTTACTTTTGACAACTACAACTGGGTAATACGCGGAAATGTTGACTATGGCTATGTAGGAGATGCTGCTACAATAAGCAATATAAAGAGAAATATAACATCTAAAGAAGCACCATACAGCACTACTCCTGTTGGAAAAAATGCAATAGCAGCAGGCATTGAGGCTGGTTACAACATATTCTCACAAATACCAAAACTGGCAGAAGTTCAGAAACTTTATTTCTTCGGTCGCTATGAGTATTATAATTCATACCGTCCAGCAAAAGGACAAGCACCTTATACATATACAGAGCGCAATCGTCTTGCTATGGGTATCAACTACTACCCCATTCCACAAATTGCAGTTAAGGCAGAATATTCTCATCGCTTTTTCAAAAGCGGTTACAACAATGAGCCTTCTATCAACATAGGAGTTGTTTATGAAGGCTTCTTCTTGTAGAATAAACTATCTAGCCCATTACATATTTCCATAGTATGTAATGGGCAATTACAAATAATTACATTTAAGACCCACTATAAGTCATAACTATAAACTACTCACAGCTTAAACTATTTAATTAGTATAATTTTCAACCTATTTAATTATTATAAAACTAACGATTTAAAAATGAAAAAGATTTTCAAATTTGCAATGTTCTTCATTGCAGCATGTACTATGGCTACAGGCATCACCTCCTGTAGTGACGACGATGAAGTAAATGAAGGTCAATTAACAGAAAAAGAATTGGCACTCCAATCTCTGACGAACCAGTATGTAAAAAATGTTGTTTATCCAACTTACAGCAACTTAGCAGCACAAACAGAGCAACTTTATGACCAGCTTAACGAGGCAACAACTAAGTTCCAGAACAACACTTTGTCACAAGGTGACATCAACAAAATTTGTGAGACATTCCTAAGCGCACGTGCTTATTGGGAAAAGAGCGAGGCTTTCCTATATGGTGCAGCAACCGATTTCGGAATTGACCCACACATTGACACTTGGCCACTTGACGTTTTTGTTCTTGCAAATACACTATCTGACAGTTGGCGAGTAGACCAACTGAAGGGAGAAGATGGCATTGAGTGGGCTCGAACTGTTATGGCAGAACAGTTACTTGGTTTCCATGGCATTGAATTTATCATTTTCCGCGATGGCAAGAACCGCACAGTGGAAGCTCTGAAAGCAAACGAAACAGACAAAAACTTTGCAGGAAAGAACGTAAACGGACTTCAAGAACTCATTTATGCTACTGCTGTTGCCGGTGACCTTCGCGACAAGTGTTATCAGCTCGAAGTTGCCTGGATGGGTGAGAACGCTCCAAAAGCTCATATTGACCGCGTTGAGGAATGTGAATTTAATACTACTGTAAACGGTATTGAAGATCTCTATTATGGCGAGAATATGCTAAATGCGGCAAAAGCAGGAAGCACATACGCATCATGGTTTAAGGTTGCAGAAACAATTCTTGTATCTGGCTGTTCAAATATAGCAAACGAAGTTGCAAACACAAAGATGGGACAGGCATATAGTGGTGAAGACCCTAACTACATTGAATCACCTTATAGCAAAAAATCATTTATTGACTTCTATGACAACATTATCAGTATTAAAAACTCTCTTTATGGCAACTTCGAAAAAGAAAACGCAGAAAACGCATCGCTGATGAGCTATCTCAAGAAGTATAATGCAACAATGGCAAATGAACTTCAGGCTAATCTTGATAACGCATTCAAGACTCTTAATACCTGCATTAACAGTGGTTCTGCTTTTGTCGATCGTCCAAACACCCCATACGTTAAGGCTGCAATGGATGCAATAAATGACCTTGATGGCAAGCTCAATGAGGTTTCAGAATGGATTAAGCATAATCATTAATTGATTTACCTTTAAGAAACACAATAATTATGAATAATATATTAAAGAAATCTACTATTATTGCCTTTGGCGCAATGCTGACAATATCATTCACTTCATGCACTGATGACGACGAAGACGCGTTGAAGAAGATTACCAATGAAGACGCTAATTTCGTTGGCAAGGCTGTGGGCAACTTCCTTGCAGAAGAATGGTATCCTGGCGGAGAACTTGGAACAACCCAAAATGTTACAGCAGGCTGCTATGAAGATGAGACACCAGCAGTGACTCAACAAGGATTTATCACTGCCTTTAATCGTGGAGAACAGTTTTTCGAGCGCAGCGTTACAGAGTTTCAGCCTCCATTCAATGGCTTAGGCCCTGCTGCTGTGCGCAAAGGATGCCTTGACTGCCATCCTGCCTACGGACATGGCAAGCGTGTTAGCCAGTATACTGCAACATGGGGCAATGGATATCTGCTTGTAGTATACCATCCGTCTGACGGACAAAACAGCGATGACGGTCCATACGTAGCAGAAGTAACTGGCATGCCACAAACAATTGCCACCTCACCATTTCTCGCACCTATCGACGAAAAACAGATTCAGCTTGACTGGAAAGTACTCGACCAGATGGAAAGCGGACTGGCTATGCAATTCCCTGACGGAGAAAAATATGAACTCATCTATCCAGAACTCTATATTCCGAAATCAGCATTCAACACAACTCCTACTCCATACGAAACTGGTGCTGTAGCTTTCCGCCTTGAGTCAACTATTGGAATTATAGGTACAGGACTTATTGATGCCATACCAGACGACTCTATCAAAGCTCAGTATCAGCGCGAGGCTGCTGCTGGAGTACCTCTGAACCCTGCAATGTGGGATAAAGACAAAAACGACTGGGCTGCAACTGCTCTATACACTGCAAACGGAGTTAACCGCATAAAGAAATTCACATACGCATGTACTCGTGGATCTTTACAAGATGGTGCTGGCGCAAATGCAATATGGAACATTACAAACGTAAGTCGTACAGACCGTCCATACCTTTACACTACCGAAGCTTGGGCGACAAGAATGAGTGAGACTCCTTCAGTTATAAATGCTATCAAGGCAGATCCTACATCGCCATATTATGCAGACGGTACAGAAGAAGGCATAAAATCGGCTGTTAAAGGCCTGCTCTCTCCTAAGACAAACCAGTTTGATAACGAATGGCATAACTTCACTCCTGAAATGTCTGACGAAAACTTCTGGGCATTCATGGTTTGGCATCGAGGACTCGCAATCCCTCGTGCACGTAATTTGAACGATCCTGAAGTACAGCGCGGTAAAAAGATTTTCAATGAAATAGGATGTGCTTATTGTCACCGTCCAAAATGGCAGACAACAAAAGACGATTATTGGTCACCAACAATGCTGACCTCTAAAAATCTAAATTTGCCACGTTATCAGAATCAAACCATCTACCCATATACCGACATGGTACAGCATAGATTGTTTATGAAGAACGGCATTCATGGTTCATGGTGTCGCACAACTCCACTATGGGGACGTGGTCTGTCTCTCGTCAACACTGGAGCAGAAGACCGTCTACATGACTGCCGAGCACGCAATGAGATTGAAGCTATCATGTGGCATGGCTATAGCAAACAGAGCGAAGCTTACGAATCTACGGTTAAGTTCTATAATCTTCCAAAGAAAGATCGTGATGCTGTAGTCAAATTCTTACGTGCAATATAATCTAATATTAGAAGTAATAAAGAAGTTAAGAGGAAGTCGTATTTGCCTCTTAACTTCTTATTTTTTATACAATATATTTTTTATATAAATAGATATACCTCAAATACAAATCAGATGAAGAAGATTCTTGTCATTTCTTACATTGCAATAATATCATGTATGATAATTGCCACGATAATAGAAAACGGTCACGGCTCAGAGTATGCGAGTCAGTATATTTATGGTTCGTGGTGGTTTTCTCTTCTTTGGGGTATACTTGCCGCAGCAGGATGTGCATGGATTGTAAAGCAGAAAATGAGAAGATGGTCTTTACTGTTATTACACGCCTCCTTTATCATAATTCTTATTGGAGCAGCAATAACACATTTCACTGCAAAACGTGGAATGATACACCTGAGAATTGGTGAGAAAACCTCAGAATATATTAAGTCTGACGGATATCACGGAATGGAAAACATAGAACTGCCTTTCACAATCGGACTTGATACATTCATAGTCTCATATCACGAAGGAACTAATGCTATAGCCGACTTCACATCAAAACTAACTATTACAGACGGAAATAAAAAAATTGAAGCAGCAGTTTCTATGAATAAAATATTCACCTATAGGAACTACAGACTCTATCAGAATTCATACGATGATGATGGTGGAGGTTCCATACTAACCATAAAAAGCGACCCAATAGGAATTGCAACAACATATGCTGGCTATGCCTTATTATTTTTCACATTAGTATTTATGTTAATTGACCCAAAAGGAACTTTCAGACATTTACTGCGAAACACACAAATAAAAAAGGCTCTTCTATTTGTAATTATAATCATTTACTCAGCACTATTTAAACCAATTACAACTAATGCCGCACAAACCCTGCCACGCGAACAGGCTGCACGCTTCGGCAGACTCAACATACTGTATAATAACAGAATATGCCCGATACAAACCTTCGCTATTGACTTCACCAAGAAAATCTATGGACATGAGAAATACAACAATTTAACACCTGAACAGGTTGTAACTGGACTTATTTTCTACGGCAACGAATGGAACGACGAAAAGTTTATACACATAAATAAAAAAGCAATACGCGACAGGCTAAATTTACCTGAATACGTTTCGCTCAATCAGCTTTTTGCTAATGGTAAATACACACTTGGTCCATATTATCAAGAATTTATACAGGGCAATAATGACAAGTTCCACCAGCAGGTGGCAGACCTTGATGAGAAACTACAACTGATAATGGACTTGAGAAGAGGAACTGTATTAAAGATTTTCCCATATTTTAACGAGAAGAGCATTGCGTGGTATGCCCCTACCGAGCAGAAACTACCTGCCGAAATGGATTCGACAAGGCAACAATTCATTAAGACTTCGTTCAACTATCTTTACCAAAGCGTAATGGTGAAAGATTTTGCCAATGTTGACAACTTGCTGCTTAAAATAAGAAAACATCAGCAGATTAATGGTGGAGCATCACTCCCTACTCCGCTGCAACGTAAAGCGGAATTTACATACAATGCAATTCCTTTTGCCAAAATACTCTTCATGGCATGTCTGACAATGGGTCTATTATCGCTCATATACATAATATATAGACTCTCTAGAAACTATGATACCGACAATAAGAATGAAAATACAAGTTCAAAATCACAAAAATTAAGTAGCCATAAGTTCACTTCATTTGTAATGATTGGCATTATGGTCCTGTCATTTGCAATGCTGACCTGGTGTGAAACACTACGATGGATAATCGGAGGAACTGTTCCTATGGCTAACGGATACGAGACTATGCTTCTTGTTGCATGGTTCATCATGCTCATATCACTTATTAGCTACCGAAGATTCCCAATAATACTGACATTTGGATACCTTCTTTCAGGATTTTTCCTGCTCGTGGCACACATAAGCAACATGGACCCACAGATAACGCACATAATGCCTGTACTTTCGTCACCATTGCTTAGCATACATGTCAGCATAATCATGATGTCCTACGCTCTGCTCGGAATAACATTCATCTGCAGCATTGTTGCGATAATACTTTATACACTAAACCGCAATAAACGCCAAAAAGCTAACGAACAGATTAAAGCACTTGCAGCACTGAGCCGACTATTTTTATATCCATCTATGACAACACTCGGACTAGGAATATTTATTGGTGCTATATGGGCAAACATCAGTTGGGGAGAATATTGGAGCTGGGACCCTAAAGAAACTTGGGCACTCATAACTTTCATGATATATGCCTTGCCTCTACACACAACAACTCTGCCACACATGAAAAGCCCATTAGTTTATCATATTTTCATGATTTTCGCATTCCTGTCTCTGCTTATGACATACTTCGGAGTGAACTATCTGCTTGGCGGAATGCATTCATACGCATAAAATGTACCGATGAGTAAGAAGATAAATCGCAAAATTAGGAAAAAGCTAAAATAAAAACTGGAGAAGTTAATAAAGAAAATAGGATGTGTTTAAATGCACATCCTATTTTCTTATTAGCAATAAATTAAACTATGGTTAAATTATTTTGCCCAGAATAATTTTGTATATGCATCATCACCCTGAACGCCCACAACGGCATCATAATTAGCACGGTTGTTTGCCTTCTCTGTATTTGGATACATCATACGATTTGGTAACTCCTTCATATTCTGAGCTTGAGTATCTGTAGGATAAGACAATGCAGGATAACCTGTACGGCGTATATCATTCCATGCCTGTTGTGGCTGAATAATACCAAAGTTAACCCATTTCTGTGTAAGAATACCTTCAAGTTTTTCATCATAGGTATTCCAAAGTTTTGACGCATATGTGCGAACTGCTTCATCGCCAGGATATGTATAGTGGGTAGCTACACCACCAGACTTTGCCTCATCCTTTGCTGCCGCATACATATTATTCTGCTTATAGTACCATTTTGTTGATTCAATCATACCATTAGTAAATGCATCTTCCGCATTACCACTTGCCCATCCACGCTGGTAAGCCTCAGCACGTAGGAACCAAACCTCAGCAGCTGAGATAATTGGGCTTATAAACAAGCGATTACCTGTAAATGTTGCAATCTCTAAGTGCGCATAGTAACGATTCTCATAGCTAGGTATGTTTCCAAAACCATTGAATGAAGAACCATGTTCTGTTTGGAATCCATTTGTTTCTTCACGGTTTGTTCCGATGTATTTGCCTTCTGCATTAGGTGTATATATAACTGGCAAACGATAATCGTTTTCCCCTTCTACACGCTGCATGGCATCAATCATTGGCTGTGATGCAACATTATTAATATCTTTATAGCCATCACGGAAGTTCTCCCAGAAGTTGAAGCCATCTTCATCAGAGCGTACTTCAATTTGATCGTATGCATCTGTTACAAGTTGACGGTTCATACACTCTTTAATAGCAGACTGGCCAAATGCAGCTAATTCACCATTTAGAGCAACACGAACTGCTAGACGCAGACGTAATGAATTTGCATACATCAGCCATCTATCAATAAGATGATTTAACGCATCATCACCAGCAACATCTCGATTTATAAAATCTTGTCCAGCTATCAGTGTAGACTTAACATTATCTGACAATGTACCTTTAAGCGACTCTATTTCTGTATAGAGTTCACCAAGACGGTTGATTGCATTTCTATATATTTCAACATCATCATCAAAAGCTGCACGTGAAGAAACAATATCATTAGTAATGCCAAGCATTCCAGCTTTTGAGTATGGAGTATCACCAAATAAGTCTGCAATCTGAGTTGCATGGTCAATGATAAACACCTCAGCAAGATCTTTTAGAATAAGGTCATTGGCCTGTGCTGAAGGATCTTCATGTGCATAAGTGTTTTCTAATTGACGGAACTGTGCCAAACGACGATAGAAACCATTCCAACGGTCATTAGCATAACCATCATTATAGAAATAAACATTTCCAGAATTGTTAGCATAACCACATGTCTGGGCATATTTACCAAATATATTGTCCCAAGTATAAACACGCCAATACTGATTAAAAGTATAGTCACGACCATCTTTATCATATAAAGTAGCTGTAAACAACGTGGCACATGGAGCTTTGGTAACCTCATTAGGGTTATTATAGAATTCGTTGTATTGGTCATCTGAACAACTAGCCAAAGCCAATACTGCAATTCCACCCATTATGATTGATTTTAACTTATTCATAATTTATATTTTTAATTGTTACTTTTTAATTATACAAATAGTATTTTTTGTAACTATCTTATTAGAAGCTTGCGCGAAGTGAAACACCAAATGAGCGTGTGGTTACAGTAGAACCACCAATCCAACTTTGTTCAACCCAATTGGTCGCATCAGTTGCCTCTGCATCAAAAATTGGAAGATTCTTATAGATGTAGAATGGGTTACGAGCAAAAGCAGAAACCTGCAACTTGTTGCAGTGGAATTTCTCAGTAATGCTCTTAGGGAAGTTGTAACCAATAACGATCTCACGAACCTTCACATAACTATTGTTGAAAATAGCATGTGAATAATATGTAGGATCACCTACACCCCAGTTATATGACCAATTGTACCAACGTGCCGCAGATATCATAATATCATTAGGAGTACCATCTTCCTTGACACCTTTCAGAATCATACCGTCATCATAAAGAACTTTTCCCTCTGGAGCCACTGATGCAGGTATTACATTTGCGTTGTCATCAAGATAATATGTCTGACCACCATGAGCTGCATCACGGAATGCCATACTCTCTTTCAAAGAGCCACGACCCATCATATATTCATAAGGCATATTGAAGATTGCGCCACCATGACGGAAATCAAGAGAGAAGTCTAAGAATAAATTCTGATATGTGATAGTTGCACCTAAACCACCAGTATACTTAGGCATTGCATTACCAACCTTGACAGGTTCAGTAGACAAAAGATAATTACCATCGTCCATAATTATTGGCAGACCAGTCTTATCGTCTATCTGAGGAGCGTATGCATAGAAGTCACCAATAGAGCTACCTACTGTAGAATAAAGATAAGCTGCTCCGTTATCCCAGCGTTTATGTTCCAATCTATCAATTCCTTCAGCAAGTTTCTTAACCTTATTACGGTTCCATGCTATATTACCACGTAAATCAATACGCCAATCCTTAGTCAATAGAGGTGTTCCATAAGCTGCGATTTCAAGTCCGTGGTTTTTAAATTCGCCAACATTTAGAATCTGCGCTGTTGCACCCATTGATGAAGCCATTGTTGCTGTAAGAATCTGATCTTTAATGGTCTTGGTATAGTAAGCGACATCAATACCTAAACGGTTATTGAGGAATTTTCCTTCAGCACCGAACTCCCATTCATAAGTTTTTTCTGGTTTAAGAGTATTATTTCCTAATGTCATCTTCTGCCAATTTCCTACAAATCCAGAATAAGCACCTTGTTCGAATGACTGTACTGCATAATATGCGGCAGGAGCAAGACCAACAACACCATAAGAGGCACGAACCTTGCCATAATCTAACCATGAAGGTCTATTATCCTTAAGAAGTTCAGAAATAATGATACTTGCATTTACAGAAGGATACCAATAAGAGTTATTGCCCTTGAAAAGTGTTGAAGTTTTCTCATTACGCAAAGTTGCCTCTAAGTATGCCCAGTTATCCCAACCTAATGTAATATCTCCAAACCATGCAGTCTTGAGAAGATGCATTTCATATGGTTCGGTCTTAGCTTGTTTCACACTATTATTAAGTGAGAACCAATTTTCATGGAACAAACCGCCATCAGTCCAAGAGTGTAGATTGTGCTGAGTTTCACGGCGACCAGACCATCCTATAAATGTGCTGAGGTTAAGTTTATCTGTGAGATTCTTATCATACATCAACATAAGATCACCATACAAAATAGTATAGCGATTGTTACGCAGTTCGTAAGCTCCAGATTTTGAGCCGAAAGCGTTTGATGTTTCAGTACGGTTTTTGTTTTCAATCTTATTTGAAGTAAAGTCTGTAGCAAGACTACCACGAAGGGTTAAACCTGGAACAATTTCCCAAGATGGGGCTACCTTAGCAATAATACGATTATTGCGCTCAATCTGCTCCTTTCCATATATATTCCACAAGTATTCATCAACAAGACCTGAACGGCTTGAGAAATCATATTCATAACCTTCTGCAGGGTTCTCATGATCTACAGAATTGTATGTACGGTTTCTATAACCTGCAGTTGTTACAGTGCTATGACGTATATAATCAATGTCATCAAAAGCACCAAACATACCAGCAAAGTTACATAACAAACGATACATACGATATGGACGGTTCTTAACATGTTCTGTCAGATAATTTACACCATAATCTAATTTCAAGTTCTTCAATATATTGTAGCTACCATTCAAGCTAAAGTTATGTTTGTCATAATCTGAGTTATATTGATTTGGCAGACTATTAAAGTATGTATATGAAAAACGGAAATTAGACTTTTCAGTAGCATTTGTTATTGCAACATTATATTGCTGGTCAAAACCTGTTCTGAAAAGGTCAGAGAAAGGATTGCTACTAATTGCATTAAATTTACGAACAGTGCCATCATAATAGAGGACATCACGACCATCATATTTAGGACCAAAGTAAGCTGTTCCTGCAACATACTGATGCTCTACACCATTACGATCAGTACGAGTATAAAAACCATAAGCATCTGCGGCACTACCTACTCGGCTTTGAGGTGTAGCACCAGGTCCAAATGTTGTCTGATATTCAGGCATATAAGCAACCCAGTTACCTGTTAGACTTGCATTGAAATCCACTCCAAAACCTTTAGCTCCACGACCAGACTTAGTTGTAATCATCACAACACCATTAGCACCTTCTGAACCATACTGAGCTGTAGCTGCAGCACCCTTTAAGATAGAAAGGCTCTCAATATCTTCAGGATTAATGTCTGCTAGACCATTTGAGTTAACACGCTGGTCACTCCAATAATCTTTGTTGTTTGCTTCACCATTACGAATTGGCACACCATCAAGGATGATTAAAGGCTGGTTATTACCAGAAATTGACTGAAGACCACGAATATTTATAGAGATAGCACCAGTTGCACCACCAGGAGCTGTTTTGATTGCTACACCAGCAGCCTTACCATACAATGCAGAACCTAAAGAAGGAGATGCTGTCTTTGTAATTTCATCTGATTTAATCTGGCTAACAGCATAACCAACCTTACGTGCATCTTTCTTAATACCAAGAGCTGTTACAACAACTTCATTAAGGCTAGTTGTTTCTTCCTCTAGAGACAGATTTATAAATTCTCTATTACCAACCTTTACTGTTGCTGTTTTGTAACCAATGTAAGAAACTTCAAGCGTTGCATTTGCATCGCACTTAATCAAATACTCACCATCCATATTGGTCATAGTACCAGTTTTAGAACCCTGCACCCGGACAGTTGCACCGATAACTGGCTCACCCGTCTCGTCGGTTACAGAACCCTTGACAGTGATGTTCTGTGCCGATAATGCAAAGGCAAAGAACATGAGAAATCCTGTTAAACAGGCTCTCAGAGAGAAATAATTTTCTTTCTTTTTCATCTTTTGTACATTTAAGGATTCAAGAATTTTTAATAATAAAATATAATTTATAAATGTTTTCTATAACTAATATTTGTCAACAAATAATTAAATATTGCGTATTATTATATATTCAATCGCTTCAAAAGTAAATAAAAATAACCAAAAACACAAAAAAATTGCTAATAATTTGCTGAAAAACCATGAAAAAAGGCATAAATACAACATTTTCTTTTAAAATATTTGTGTATAATATACATTTTTTTGTTCTTAATTTAGGGCATACAGAAAAATGTTAGTACATTTGCATGAATTTATATGAAAACATTATAATACCTTATTAAAACTATGACCCTCTATCCAAAATTAATAATGGATGCACTTGCAACAGTAGTATATCCAGGAACGAAAAAAAACATTGTAGAAAGTGAAATGGTTGCTGACAATCTTAGAATTGACGGAATGCACGTTTCTTTTTCTATTATCTTCCCACGCGATACAGACCCATTTCTGAAATCAACACTAAAAGCAGCAGAGGCAGCAATTCACTATCATATTTCCAAAGATGTTGATGTTGAGATCTCAACAGAATTCAAATCACAACCTCGCCCAGAACCTGATAAACTTCTTCCTCAAGTTAAGAATATCATTGCAGTTAGTTCTGGCAAAGGCGGTGTTGGAAAGTCAACTGTCGCAGCAAACTTAGCTATCGCATTAGCCAAGCTTGGATATAAAGTTGGATTACTCGACACTGACATTTTCGGTCCATCTATGCCAAAGATGTTTGGAGTTGAGAACGAGCGTCCTTATGCAGAGCAGATTGAAGGCAGAGACTTAATCATTCCTGTAGAGAAATATGGTGTAAAACTATTAAGTATTGGATTTTTCGTGAATCCTACTACAGCTACTTTGTGGCGTGGAGGCATGGCTTCTAATGCATTGAAACAACTGATAGCTGATGCAAATTGGGGCGAACTTGACTATTTTATTCTTGATACACCTCCAGGAACAAGCGATATTCACTTGACACTTCTACAAACACTTTCTATTACAGGTGCAGTAATAGTAAGTACGCCACAAAGCGTGGCTTTAGCTGATGCAAGAAAGGGAATTGATATGTATCGGAACGACAAGGTAAATGTCCCAATACTCGGTTTAGTTGAGAATATGGCTTGGTTTACTCCAGAGGAATTGCCAAACAATCGTTATTACATTTTCGGAAAAGACGGTTGCAAGAAACTTGCTGAAGAAATGCAAGTACCATTGCTAGCACAAATTCCAATAGTTCAAAGCATAAGAGAATGCGGCGACGACGGGCATCCTGCTGCACTTGACTCAGAATCAATTGTTGGTCAGTCTTTCCTTTCGTTTGCTCAAGCAGTAGTAACAGTAACCAGACGACGCAATGCAACTATGCCAAAGACACACCGCGTTGATGTAAATAAGAAATAATATAATCCCGGCATTCCTCCATGAGCCACTTCGGTGTCGAAGTGGCTCCACAAATGCCGACAGTCTCAATTCCATCAAACCAACTTAAATCTATTTCTTCAGGGCTCTCTATATGATAACTTCGCGGATTTTTACTTAGACACTGTGCAAACAACACTTTGCCATTGCTGCTTTTCCTTCCGCTAACAAACAATATAACATCGTGTCGCGATGCAAACTCAGCAATATTTGGCATGCGGTTGGCAACCTGTCTGCAAATAGTATCAAAACTTTCAAATTGTGCTTTCTCGTCAATATTCCGTTTTATATATGATATTATTCTTCTAAACTCATCAAGAGACTTAGTTGTCTGGGAATATAAATATATATCGCGCTTAAAGTCTAGTTTCTTAACGTCGTCAAGATTCTCAACAACTATTGCACGACTATTCGTCTGCCCCACAAGTCCCAATACTTCTGCATGCCCATTCTTTCCAAAGATAACTATCTGTGCTTGCGGGTTTGCATCAAACTTTCTCTTAATACGTTTTTGCAGCTGAAGTACAACAGGACAAGTTGCATCTATTATTTCTATTCCATTCTTATTAGCAACTTCATAAGTATAAGGAGGTTCGCCATGAGCGCGAAGCAGAACTTTAGTATTGTGCAAATTTGCCATTTCATCATGGTTGATTGTTTCCAGCCCCATCTTTTTGAGTCTTTCACACTCCATGCCATTATGGACAATATCGCCTAAGCAATACAATTTCTGCTTGTTTGTCAGTTCTTCTTCAGCTTTCTTTATTGCAGTGGTAACACCGAAGCAGAAACCACTTTCATTATCTATCTCTATCTTCAAAACCAACCTCCTATACTTATTGCTAATTCAGATATAAATTTATAAATGTCCTTCTTTCCTTATTCTAAGTCCTTTAAGGTCGTCAAAATAAGTATCCAATAACTGCTGGGCAGCCGTAAACGATGTCATCTCACCACCCAGAACTTTATCCTCTGCCTTTGACAAACACTCCTGAATAATACTGTTATTATAGAAACTATTTCGTAATTGCTCGTTTATACTCTCATACATCCAGTATTTAGCCTGCTCATTTCTACGATAATCAAAATATCCATTTGCCTTAACAAAATCAATATACTGATATACCATGTCCCATACTTCTTTTATGCCATTGCCAAAGAAGCCACTATAGCAAAGAACCTTTGGAGTCCATCCACTTGCAGGCATAGGGAAGAAATGAAGTGCATTGCGCAGACTGGTTGCAGCCATCTGACATTTATCAACATTATTTCCATCGCATTTGTTTATTGCAATACCATCGCTTATTTCCATAATGCCACGCTTTATTCCTTGCAATTCATCGCCCTGACCAGACAACTGAATGAGCAAGAAGAAATCTACCATAGAGTGACATGCTGTCTCACTTTGTCCTACACCAACAGTCTCAACAAAGATCTTGTCATATCCTGCAGCCTCACAAAGGATAATACTTTCACGTGTCTTGCGGGCAACTCCACCGAGAGAACCTGCTGTTGGCGAAGGACGAATAAATGCTTCTTTTCGCTGTGTAAGTTTCTCCATACGAGTTTTATCGCCCAAAATACTTCCCTTGCTTCTCTCCGAACTTGGGTCGATTGCAAGGACTGCAAGTTTTCCGCCTGTCCTGTTGAGCACATGACATCCAAACTGATCAATTGATGTACTTTTACCTGCTCCAGGCACACCGCTAATACCAATACGGATAGAATTACCACTATAAGGAAGACACTTGTTTATAACTTCCTGAGCCTTCGCATAATGGTCGGGGTTTACACTTTCTACGAGTGTAACTGCTTGTGAAAGAATTGTCACATCACCTTTCAGTATACCTTCAACCATTTCGTCTACACTATATTCACGACGACGAAAACGTCCACGCTTAAGATAAGGATTGATAATTGAAGGCTGTTCTATGCCAGCATTTACCTGCAAGCCTTTATATTCTTGATTATTCTCTGGGTGTTCCATAATATTTATAAGATTATTCTTTTATACTCCTTTTATATATTTACTATTTAACTTTTACCTTGATAATGCGCTTAGGATTCTCTGGATCATTTGTAATCATAAGAATACGGGGCTTTTGACGCGTCGTTTTCAGTTCTTTCTTGTCGGCAGTAATCTTCATCTTTGCTTCTTCACCTGGAGCAAGTCTTGTATTACTTAGCGACACCTTTAGTCCTGTTGTGAACATCTGAAGACTATTAACCTCAAGAGTTGAGGCACCCGTATTTGTAAGTGTTATCACACCTGACATGCGTTTCTTTTTTCCAAAGACAAGCTCTATTTCCTCTTCCGACAATTCCAGTTTTGGAGCATTAGCCAACTCTGTTGCAGACATCTCCTCGAAGTTAGGGAGAATAATTGTTGAAACACTTATTTCTTTTTCCTGACTTACCTTATCTCCAGGATTATTGCCAAGATAAACATTTGTCTGCAATAGTCCAAAACTGTTAAGCTGTTCAGAATCAAGCGTTATGCGAGCAACACCAGAACGACCTGGAGCAATAGTAGAAGGAGACATATCGGCTTTAAGATAAGGTGGGAGATGCATGATAACAGGAGTTAGAGGTTTGTCCGAATTGTTTTTCAAGTGTATTTCCTGAAATGGTCTGTCACCTCTGTTAACATCATCAAATTCAATGTCAATCTTGTCAACACTCAAATCGCCCATATTATAATTATATTGTCCTCCAAAGTCATGAACCTCATCGACGACAACGCCTTTCAGCGTGAGCATAATTGGAGATTGATCGTCTTCAAAATATAAACCAACTTGTTTTTCGAAGTGTCCCATCTGCTTTGCATCGTATGTAGCACCTACCTTATATGTCTGCCCTGCCGCTATATTTGTTTGAGGGAAATCTACTGTTGTGCAGCCACATGAGCTCCTAACCTGACTGATTCTGAGCGACTTGTTTTCCTCATTTATCAATTCAAACTCGGCTGTGACTGGCATTCTATACACTACCTGACCTAAATCTATAACTTTGTTTTTTGTCTTTGTTTCCTGTGCATTCATTTGCATAGAAACAGCAGAAGCCAGTGCAATTATAATTGTCTTTGTTCTCATTTATTTTATTGTTTTATTATTTCGTTTTATTTATCTACACCAATTTTCAAAGCCTTGTCGCGCCCTTTAAATGCAGGTGAATAGGCACACTGAACTGTTGCAGTACCAGTTTCATACTCTCCTTCGCGGTCTATATAGTATTCAGCCTCAACAACATGAGTACCCTTTGGCATAATGTCGAAGTAGAAACTTGTTTCAAAGTCACGCGGAGCAATATAATATCCATATCTGTAACCGCTCAATCCGTCAACAGGCTCTAAGCAAGCCGCACGCTTATCTACAACTTCTACGAAATCATAATCGCGTTCTGCCTTTATAGTCAATCTCACTTTGACTTTATCACCTACTTTAAACTGCTGATTACCATTTAAAATTTCACGTTTTATAGAAATACCAGAAGAAAGAGGTTTCACATCGGATACTTTTTGTGTAAACTGTGCATAAATTGCGCCCCATGAGGTTCCTTCACTTGTTTTTTCAGCAGTTAGCATCTGTCTGTCATTTCTTTCCACACTAATCTTCTGATAACCCATGCCTGCCGTTGCTTTTGGCATATCAATAACATTACCGTCAATCCTAATAACTGTAGGTTCTCCGCCTTCAAGTTTTTTCATGTTACCATCTAAGAATGCATAGATTGCTTCAACTGCATTTATAGGTGTATCCCATGATGTTGTGCGTTTCTCCTGCAATAGCCATCGCTGCATTTCTTCAATAGTTATCTTATCATCAGGCTTCAGTTCTTTCAAGGCTTCAATTGCTGCAACCTGAGTTGGAATCTTATAGTCAAACCATGAATATAATGCACGATGAGTATCGAAATAGCGTCCCATTTCTTCTGTCATCACACTATATTCTTCCATACTCTTCATATATTCTGCCGCTTTGCCTTCATATCCATTACGCGCAAGAATGAGCGCAGAGCAAGCCTTACCATATATTGAGAGTACAGACGGTTTCTGCGACAACTGTTTCACGAAGAAATCAAATACGGTAGCCCCCCTGCCCTTCGGACGTCTGTTGGCAAGTGAGTTTATATATAATATGTGAAGAGTTGTTTCCGAAGGATAAACATCTTTCATCTTAACCGACTTTTGCTTAAGCTGTCTGTCATATTCTTCAACTATATAATTATCTAAGAACGAAAAGGCTTTGGCCTGCATCTCTGCTATTTCAGACTGTTCGCCAATCAGCTTATTCATTCTGACAAACATTTCGCTTATTGCTGTAGTCATGTATATACTGCCTCGCATTCCCTGCCACCAGCTCCATGAGCCATCGCTATTTTGCAACTGGCGTAGTTTTTCAAGTGCAGAGTTCTTTCGCATCTTCATCGTTTCGTTATCAAAGAACTTAACCAGGCTGCGGCGTTGTGAAGCTTCATTATTAGCATCGCTAACCCATGTTGTCTGATTGAGCATCAGTGTCTTAAGTTCCTGATTCTTTTCAAGTTCACTCAACATTGAAGTGTCATCATCGCTACGCCACTGCTGTATGGTCTGCGAAATGATTGGAGATTGGTTCATAATGTATTGACCAATACTATTCACATAAAGTGAAACAGCTTGAGTTATAGCATCGTCCCTGTCTGCTGCACTATATGTAGGCATGGCTTGCACCATCATCCATGCTGGATTTTGCGCATATTCTATTGTCAGTCGCTCGTTTGTCACATCTTTGTCAAACAAAGTATTCAAATCGAGTGTGAATGTTCCTGCTGAGTTCTGCGTGAAAGGTCTTGTGTTTGTTACGAGTTCCTTATTAGTCAGTATAGGCAGATAGTGCTGTTCTCCGTCGCTGAAGTTCTCACCTTTGGCAACTATCTTGCATATATATAATGTATTTTCGTCTGAAGGAGAAAAATCGAAGCTGACATTTGTTGTCTCATTTTCTTCAACAGTGAATGCCTGTTGCTTCTGGTACACTACTTCTTCGGTCTCAGGATTGAGCAACTGAAGAATTGCTCTACCATTCTGTTGTTTATCAGACGTATTTATAATCTTCGCAGCAATAACAGCCTTATCACCAAGGCGGATAAAGCGGGGCATGTTTGGTTGAACCATAACGTCTTTCTTTGCCACTATTTCAGCATCTGTCTGTGAATAGTTCATACTTCGGTCGTGTGCAATACCCATAAAATGCCATGTTGTCAGACTTTCTGGCAATGTGAAACTAATGCTTACATTACCCTTATCGTCTGTACGAAGTGCAGGATAGAAGAATGCTGTTTCTTCAAGATTTTCACGAATCTGAACATCGTCTATCTTTTCAATAGGCTCTTCTTCTGCTGCTACAGCCCCTACTGCTACTTCTTCATTGACACTGGCATAATCCATGCTCTCTTTCAACTCCATCTTTGCAATAGGAGATGAGGCATCAACAGCCATAGCCACTGTATTCATCTTCATCATAGGTCGCCCGAAACCGCGATAGTGCATAGAATAAGGTGAATATATTTCAAACAGGCTTTCGTCGAATTTGCTCATTTCTATAGGATAGAGTTCGAGCCAATCAATGTTTTTATTAAACCATCCTAAGACATTGTCAATTTGAGGAGTTCTCCAATCTGAGTTCAGATAAACTTGATTAAGATTTAAGTTAAAGTCCCAATTGTGCTTTCTTATCTGATCGAGCGACTTATCGTAAAGAACAGCCATCAGTTGCGCATCGGCAGGTTTTCCGTCAGGATGCGTAATATTGAGAGTCCACTCTTCACTCTGTCCAGGTGTCAGACGATTTCTGAATGTAGTCCACTTAGCTACCAGTCGCTTATCTGGCAACGGCTTACGAAGAAGAGCTGAGTGCTTATAGAGTTTTGCATTCTTAACCCAAGCATAACTTATGTAAACTGCATCACCATATTTGCTGTCATACTTGAACTGGCGATTATGCAGACTGTTGCTCAGTTCAAGACTGCTTTGTTCAAGCACCTGCTTGCCTGTGAAAATATTGTAGACAACATGGGTATTTTCGTCTGAAGTTCCTAATTGCAGATGTATCGGTTTTCCGTCTTTTGGAAATTCCGTTGCCGACAAATAGAACCAGTCGTGAGTCTCAACCACTGGGCGTTTGTCCTTAAGAGTGAAAATAATAAATTCGCGTTCAATACTGTCATTCTCGCATATTGCTTCGAGGATATGCCTACCCGAATTCAAAGTGCTGAATCTGCTTATGCTTACATTTTCATTAGCCTTAAAATTTCCTATAAGCTGTCCGTCAATACTTACTTTTACTTCAGCAGCAATAGGCTTTCCTGCCATATTTGTATAGTTGAACTTGACAGACTGCACACTGTCGCGCAACATCTTCTCTGCTAAATCTACGCTGAAAGCTGTTGGCTTAGTTCCAAGCGGAAGCTGAACGAATGCAGAATGACTTTCGCCAGACATATCAGTAACTTCAACATCTGCTATGATATTATAGAAACGAGGATAGCGACGGCCCATAGAAGCTTCATTTTCTCCTTCTGGCAAAATCATAGGCATCTTCACTATAAACTTTCCGTCACTATATGTAACTGCCTCTTCTTGCAACAGGTTGTCATTCGATTCGTTTTCATCAAACCACCAACGCCACCACATTGCTTTTTGGCGGCGAACATGATATTTCACCTTAGCTCCCTGAACTGGCACTCCCGCATAGCTCTTGGCATAGCCTGCAACGCTAAGAGTGTCGCCAGGTGAATAGTTGTCTGTTACATCTGGGAACTCAACGGTGAAGGTTGGTCTTTTATATTCCTCTACAGAAAATGAAGTTGCTGATATCCCATTTCCTACGATAGTATAATTGCCCGTAAGTTGGTTTTCTGGCAATTTGAAGTCTGCTGATGCCTTACCAAAGTCATCGGTTACAACGCTTGCAGTTTCCACTTCCTGATGGTTCGCATCATAGAGTGTGAGTTTATATTTTTTGCTTGCGACGGAACTGGTTTCGTTCTTGGGCGTGCAAGTAAAGACAACCAGTGCTGCATGAACAGTCTGCCCTGGACGATATATCCTGCGGTCGGTATACAAATATCCTTGAGTGCGTGTTTTTGTCGCTTCACTATTTCCAAAGTAACTATACATATCGCTATTTGGCATATAACGGTCTTCTTCGGTATAAGCCCACACATCATATTCTATTTCTTTGTCAGCCGACAATATATATTCTCCGTTTTTGTCGGTCACTGCATCTATCTTTGTTTTAGGCTTATTCCATGCGTTAGTCACACTCAGCTTCAGTTTTGCACCGCTGATAGGCTGACCGTCAGTAGCATTCACAACAACATAGCGCAACTTGCCACCAGGAAGTTTTTCGCCGATTACAAAAACATTGCTGACATAGAGCAAATTATATTGAGGTTTAATATTAGACGTTGGTGCTGCAATCTCTACAAGGTAAACACCCAAAGGCAGCTTAGGAAGAGTCACAGAATCTTCAAAAACGTCATATTCAGCATGTTTTCCAAAAGTCTTAATAATCTCCTTGCGCGTTGAAAGCTGCTGAAGCTGCTTAACTTTGGCAAGATGATTCTTATTATTTAGATTCCAGTCATTGTTTCCGTCAGCATCTATACGCGTCAGTGTTATCTTTACATTATCAAGATTGCGGACAGCCTCAATCACAACCTTTCGTTCCTCATCTGGCAGTATCTGCTCTGAACCAAAGCCGATGTTAAACTGTGGATTCGTCAGTTGCTGGAGACTATTGCGCAGGCTGTTGCAGTTTTTCCAGTTCTTCCACTTTGCAATATTTTCCTTCAGGTAACTGTAACGCTCACCATCCCTTACGTCGCGAGCATTCCTCATGAACTCGTAGCGTGCTATGGCTATCTCGCATGCAGCATCAATGTCTCCATATACAGCCATCAGCGAGTCGAGCGTTGCAACATATCTTGAATCTTTAAGGTTTACTTCTGTATCTTTTAGTCTGCTACGAGCCAGATCGAGTGCAGTAAACATAGCTGCCTCTCGAAGCTGAGTGTTGCGATAGTAGTTGTGCATTGTCGCAAAGTCGGAAACCTGATAACCAACAACATGAAGCATGTCGCTGCCAAAGTAGTGGCTGTCGCGCCCCTCAACAACAGCAGGCAGATAGTCGGACGTCCTGGTCTGTGCCAACAGCTCAGCATATTTCATAGCCTGCGAATAGTGTTCTCGACAGAGAGAACGATATTTCTCGTTGTCAATACTATTCATCAAACTATAAGACATATTATTATAATATGCCCCTAAAACCGTATGATATACAGAGGCAAGCACCTTGTCTTTTTTCTCCGCCTGCCTTGTTTCTGTTTCAAGACTGGCAATAACCTGCTGCAGCGAATCGGGAGCAATGCTTGTAAGTGTGCCGACACGCAACGCCTGAGCCTTCAGCAAGTTACCATAGCTTCGCTGACTCTTGGCCTTGTCTATTATCTTGCCAAGTATTCCCAGTTTTGTTTGCGGCAGGTCTGAGCTCTCTGCCTTTCCGTATTGAGCCCATAAAGTCTTAAAATCGTCTGCTTTCATAATATTCGGTACAGAAATCACTAATAAAAAAACAAGTGCTATGAATTTTCTCATAATAACAAGTCTTAAAGTTTAACCAATCCGCGACTGCCCTGCAACTGCTTACCCGACAAGGCAAATCGCATCAGATAATATTATCCTGCAAAGATAGTGTTTTTATTATGAATATTCCAAAACGTTTGTTTGTTTTTAAGTTTATTAGTTTTTTTGTGCTTAAATTTATGTCTTTCTGAGTTCAAAAACTCGTCAACTCGAAAATATAAGCACCATCAACTAACTATTCGCCTGTATACTTACAAACCGAAAGCAGTTTTTTAACTTTCATCTTTTTTTTAAGAAGAAAAATGCAAAAAAACGAAACCACGTCGGGTAAAAATTGATTAACTAAACTCGCACATAACTTAAAAATTTACGACCGAGCGAAATGAAGTTGCAAAATATGCGATTCCTGAGCACATTTTTGCTCTTTTTAGTAAATCGTTCAATATCAAGACATTATGCGTTTCGCCTCACGATTCATAAGTGTTAAAAAAGTCAAAGGGCATCTTTCGCAGTGTGAAAGGGCACCTTTGGCACTGCAATATGCCACATATCGCACTGCGATATGCCACGTTTCGCATCGCGAAAGGACACCTTTCACTTTTTCGTTCCTCACCCTTGTTCACATAGTTTAAGCCGATTGATTAACAATTAAACGCTTTTTTACATTCAACCTCGTGCCAAACGGAAAATCTTTCTCCAGAATTAAAATTCCGTTTGTCAAGATTTTTTACTTTTTTCGTCAAGAAATCGGGCTGATTTTGTAGCTTTCAGTTTGTAAGGCAGAAATTTCTTCACTAAGTTAGTGTAGCTGTCACGAAGTAGAATATGTTTCATGATGAAACGGCATCGTGGATGATTAAATAATAAAGAATAATGATAAATGTACTAACTCGTAAACTTATCTGCTGATATAACTATGAATTCTGCACTAAATTAAAGCATAGCCCGTCGTATTTCATCTTTTTAATAATAGTCTTTCTTCATTATTAAATCTTCAACAATGTCCTATAAATGGTATTACTTGTGAATTTGTATAATGATAGTCACAGCCTAGACTTTGAAATTTAAAACGTTATATACTGCATAAACTAAAATTTACTTATATGCAACTTGATTACTTATTTACTATTATATATAGATAAACTTTCTTATGATATTTGTCATATCTCAAGGGAATAACATATTTTTACAACCGAAATAATCAAGTCGACAAGATTATAAAGCAGACCTCACTGATAAAAGGAGCAATGCCGAAGCTATAAAGAAGGCAATAACAATAAAGTAATATTGAAAATATACAAAAATCAGACAAGTTAGATGTTCTTGAATTAAAGGAAGTAGATGTATCTATGCCCCTTGAAATACACTCAAAATTGATATATGAATAAATTATAATAATATAATAATGAATAAACTTGTTATCACATTATTGGTTATATGTTGTGTCCTAAAAGTTCAGGCACAACGGCTATCAGGAACAGTTACCGACGAAAAAGATAACCCTTTGCCTTTTGCGACGGTAGCAATCATCAATCTTGCAGACTCCACTTTGCTGACAAGCTGTTTGACGGACAACAATGGTTGCTTTGATATGGAAGAGGCAAACACCGATGTGATGATTCGGATAAGCATGGTCGGCTATGAGATGCAGAGTTTCGTAAAACCTTTCCCGAAACACATCCGCATGAAGCCCACATCACAGGAGCTGGGAGAGGTCGTAGTAACTGCAGTAAGAAAGTTTGTGAAGATGTCAGACCGCGGACTGGTTGTTAACATGGAAGGAAATCCCTTGGCAAAACTGCTTTCGGTGGAAGACGCCATAAAGCAAATGCCTATGATTGACCCTGTGAACGGAACGGTGTTGGGAAAAGGTTCACCGGAAATATATATCAACAAGCGTAAGGTGCGCGACGGAAACGAAATAAAGCAACTCTCGCCAGAGAAAGTGCGCAGTGTGGAAATCATTACCCGTCCCGGAGTACGGTATAATTCAGATGTAAGGGCTGTAATAATCATACATACAAAGAAACTTGATGAGGGATTGGCAGGCGTGTTCACGGGCACCGGCACATTGTCAGAGGTACATTCAGGCGAAACCAACGCCAGCTTGTCATATATGTTCCACAATGGCCTGGGCATTTATGGCGGTGCCTCGGTTGCCTCACAAGGTTTCAAACAGGACCGCACCTATATCGAAAGGTTCAATAACTACGCATTTCACACCACCACGGAGGGTAACTATCATTCGCGCACTGAGTCGTTAAAGGCGAATTTCGGTACAAGTTATGACTTCGCTGCCAATAAGTCTATTGGTGTGAGATATGAGTTCAGTCGCATTCCAAATACCCATTACAAGGCTGTTGCCGACTTTCTTACCAATGCTTTGGCAGAAACCACTGAGGCAAAATCCCGCTCGGAAAGTCGCTCGCAGAGTTATCAACATGCTATGAACGCATATTCTTATCTGAGTTTTGGCAAGAGAAAGAACTTCGATTTTGCGTTCGATGCCGACTATATCTATGGCAACAATGGGCATACTGCCGACAACAACGAAACACTGCGGAACTCCTTGTGGAACATGAAAACCGACAACAACAGTGCATACCATATCTTTGCCTCTAAAGCCAGCCTGAACATGACTTTCGGAAAGCTGGCAGCTGAAGTGGGCTTGCAATATTCCTACACCAAAAACAATATGCGTTTCAATAGCACGGGCAGCGACAACAACTCATTCTTGAAACTCTCTACCGACCAGGAGAGCCAGCATCTGTATGCCAGTTACTTCACCCTTGTCTACGGGTTAAACGACAATTGGAACGTAAACGGAGGATTGAGACTTGAAAACACCGCTTTTAATTACGAGCAAAACGGTGTAGAGATAAAAGAACAGTCGAAGACTTTCACAGATGTTTTGCCAACATTTGGCGTAACATACCAAAAGGGGAACGTGGGCGTTGGCTTGGCTTACAGTTCGAATATCAACCGTCCGAGCTACAACATGCTCAACAACAACTACACCTATGTTTCGCATACGTCGTGGGAAACGGGAAACCCATTCTTGAAGTCGGCTTTGACCCACTCGCTTGAACTATCATTGCAATGGAAACAAACCATGCTGGCAGCCTATTACAATCGCAACGTTCGGGCTATCAATACGGTCTATACGTTCCTGCTGGCAGAGAATGTAAACCTTCGTCAGGAAATAAACCTGCCCGATTATGACAGTTATCTGCTCGTTGCATCTCACAGCTTCAACATCGGTCTGTGGCACCCCATGCTGCAAGGTGTGATCATGTTCCAAAATTTGAAATACGGAACGGACAACCAAATCTACGATAAACCGCTTGGCAAGATAACTCTCAGCAATCGTCTTGATTTGCCGTGGTCACTCTACGCATACGTTGGTGCCTCGTGGACAAGTAAAGGGCATCAGGCAACTATCTATTCGGAGGGCGACTTTTCATTTTATATCATGTTGAACAAGAATATAAAGAATTGGTCGTTTAATCTCCTCTTCAACGATGTAGCAAACACATACAGACAGAAAAGCGTATGCAACACCAATGGCGTTTCGTATCGTGAACATCGCAAGGGAGCATCGCAACTCATTCAACTGTCAGTCTCCTATTCTTTCAAGCAGAAGAAATCATTTAAGGGTAAGGGTGCTGCTCAAGAAGAACTGCAACGTTTTTAGAAAGAGTTAAAACTATGTATCGTTTCTCTTTTGTTCAACAAGAAGACTCTATGCAATGTGGTGTAGCATGTTTGCAAATGATATGTAGATATTTTGGTAAAAATACTCTGCAAAAGGACTTTCTTGCATCTGTGCTGCTACAGCGGAAGGAGTATCACTACTCGGTATTACTGATGCTGCGAATAAACTTGGTCTTAGCACAGAATGTCAACGTACTACTATAGTCCGATGGCCATGCGGAGGGCTTTGAGCGTGGAAACGGCTGACAGGGAGTCTGACAGGCACCGGCCCACAATCTTCTTCGAGTAGGCATCCGTCACCAGGTGCAGGTAGCAGCATCCCACTGCGAGGTCAATGTACGTGATGTCACTTACCCACAGCTGTTTGGCCGCAGTGGAGCTGAAGCCCCTGATGAGATTCCTCCACTTGTGGAATCGGTGGTTCGAGTTAGTCGTGGAGCTCATCTACTGCTTGGCCCCAGTTTTTTCTGATATCCATGCCGTTCCTCTCGGCAACCTCAATAAGCGTCTTCAGGGCAAGGTTCTGAAGTTTAAGCTTGCGAATGCAAGCCTCAAGTGCCTGTACTTCAGGAGTTTTCTCCTCTTTCTTCTTACGTGCCATTTCTTCTGAACCGTGATGTCCCGGATGCAAAGATAAAACTTTTTACCTTTCCTGTAGTAGGATACCCAAGCTCTTATCGTGCCTGCCCTTACCTGGTAGTAATCACTCAGCTATTTGTAGCTGTTCTCACCTGTCAGATAAGCGGAGATTATATCTGATTTCTTTGCTTTGGGAATTCTTTGATACAATCTTTTCATAAGTGTAACACTTTTTTTAAGTTCCTAAATGTGTCAACCTATTTCAGTAGAAGACAGGTTCCCGTTATCGTTCTTATAACTCAAAAAAAATCCCCATCCACAAAGTTTATCTTGCAGACGGGGGGGGAAATTGCAATAAAGACAGATGTTTTAATCTTCTGCCGTTGTCTCTTCATCCTTCTTTGTACGCTTTCTCACTGTGCGCTTACGCTTTGGCTTTTCATCTTTGCCTGCTGCTGGCTTAACTCCTGCAAGCTCTGGGTCGATAAGTATACGTCCGCAGTATTCGCATACTATAACTTTCTTGTGCATCTTTATATCCAACTGGCGCTGAGGTGGAATCTTATTGAAGCAACCGCCACAGGCATCACGCTGCACATAAACAATGCCGAGACCGTTGCGGGCATTCTTGCGGATACGCTTGAAACTGTTAAGAAGACGTGGCTCTATCTTCACTTCATATTCTTTAGCCTTTTCCTTGAGTCTTTCTTCTTCCTCCTTAGTCTCTTGCATGATTTCGTCGAGTTCCTCGCGCTTGCTTGAGAGGTCTTGGTTGCGGTCGGCGATGAGCTCCTGTGCCTTTTCCAGGTCTTCTTTTCTTTCCTCTATCTTGGCAGTGGCTTCTCTGATTTTCTTATTACACAGCTCAATCTCCAATGACTGGAATTCAATCTCCTTGCTCAGTGTGTCGTATTCACGGTTGTTCTTTACTTCGTTGAGTTGATTCTTGTAGCGTGCCACGCTTGCCTCAGCATCTGCTATTTCACCTTTCTTCATGGTGATAGCACTCTGATACTCATCAATCTCATTTTGTATTTTCTCAATTCTGATGGTAAGACCTTCTATCTCGTCTTCCAAGTCCTGGACTTCGAGAGGCAGCTCACCACGAAGTGCTTTCTTGTCGTCTATTGACGAAAGAGTGGTCTGCAACTGGAATAGGGTTTTCAGTTTCTCTTCAACTGAAAGGTCGGTTGGATCTTTTTTTGCCATATTCTTATAAGTATTTAATTGGATTCGTATTTATTGTTGTTATTTGTGTTCTGACTTGAGGACAGGCTTTGGCTATTATGTCGCGGAACACTTCGGCTGTGTATTGCTCACTCTGGTAGTGGCCTATAACACAAATCTGAATCTGCTGCTCATGGTCGAAAAACTCATGATAGTGCATCTCGCCTGTCAGAAAGGCATCGGCTTTCTCCGATATTGCATCGCCTAACAGGAAAGCTCCTGAACCTCCACAAATTGCCACACGCTCTATTTTGCGCTTGAGCAACTCATTTGTCTGCACTGACTCTACTTGGAAGCGTTCTTTCAGCATAGAAATAAAATCGGATGAGTCCATTGGTGCTGGCAGCGTTCCTATTGTGCCAGAACCACATTCAATGCCGTTCTGCTCTTTTGCTGCAAAGAAACGGACATCATTCAGCCCCATCTTTTCTGCAATTTTATAGTTTACGCCACCAGGAGCATTGTCCATATTGGTGTGCATCGAAAGTATTGTAATGTCGTTTTTCAATGCTTTGATGACACAACGCTGAACCTCATCTGCTCCTGTAATACTTCTCAGTTTTCTGAAAAGCAGAGGATGATGAGAAACAATGAGATTTAAGCCATTGCTGATAGCTTCATCAACAACGGCTTCGGTTACGTCTAGACACAATAATGCCCCTGATACCTCCGTCTCTGTTAGTCCAACTTGCAGACCGGCATTGTCCCAGTCTTCTTGCAAGGGCAGAGGCGCGAAACGTTCAAGGGCAGCAACTACTTCTTTAATCTTCACGCTGTCAAAGCCTTTTATTATGTTATTATAAGCATCTTCTGACTTTCTTGGAATTGCTCAAAAGACACTATTGAATTGCAAAAGTAGTTTTTTTTAATCAATATTCAGCAGTCAAGGCTTCTACTTTAACGATTTTTATGGTTTTTACGCTGATGATACTCTCTTTCGTTATACTTGTCTGCCTTGCCTAAATCCCAGTCGCTGAATATCGCTCTAACTGATTTGCTTTCTACATTTTTCTCTATATTGTCATTGAGCGAGGGGAAAAAGTCTAAGCCTGTTATGCGCTCAACTTCATCAATATTTACTACTCGCTCTGACATTTTCTTGTGACCTGAACGGTTTTCATAGATAAATCCGATGGCTTTCGGACTATCCTTCATACACAGTATGACTTTAAAGTATCTGTCAGGCACTGCTACTTTATTCTTGCCTATAGTCTTACGGTTTTGTGTACTGTCGAAGATAGGACCGCAAACAATATAAAGTTCGCCATACTTCTTTGCCCAATAGCGGCACTGCTGCTCAAGATCGTTCCAGTCGCCTCCGTTCAGATTATGGTTCTGAGGACTCACATTGGTGAACAGAAACGACTCTTCCTGTGCCTGCTTATCCCACTTGCAGTCGCCTGAAGGACAGTGATGGCCGCGATCATAGCGCGAAGTGAAGTAGTCATTGTCTGTTGCGCGAGGAGCAGGCACATCCATGTCTTCATGGAAAGAGATGCCCTGACGCTTAAATCTGCCGTCGGTGTTCTCTCCTTTCAGATTCCATGCCACCCAGTCTGCTTGCTTCGTATTTTTATTGTAAGCCGTTGTGTATGCTTTTCTATAGAGAATCTGCTCACCGCTTCTTGGTCTTAATGCAGGCATTTCAAGTTTCGCAGCATTCCTGCTGTTCTTTCTCGTGTCAAAGAATGTTGAAATATTGCTGTCGTCTCCGTCAGCCTGCTGATTCTGTACTTCATTATTTGTGCGCTTACACGATGCTGCCATAGTTGCCACTAAGACAAGCATAAAAAGTCTTAACATGTGTTTCATGCCGGCAAAAGTAATTCTTTTTTCGTAAACTTAATAAAAATCAAATGTTTTTTTTAATTCTACTTACCATATTTGGAGATTCAGAAGCATTATAGTTATACTAAAAGCAAACCTATTTCTCATCGGTCTTCTACAATACTTATTGCATAGCCGCCTCCTTCAACGGTATTCATCTTTAGCACAGACTTTGATGTTACTTTCTGATTCTTTATGACATACCGTGCCTGATTTGTCTTTATGTCGGCATCTGGAGCATCGCAATAGATAGTTGCAACATATTTCTTTTTGGGTGTAAGGAAGTCTAAAGGCAGAACGGAACGCCTGCTTTTGTCTGCTGATATTGAACCGACAAACCATCTTTCTGAATCTTTGGCTTTTCGTGCTATCGTGATATACTGTCCTGGCTCTGCCTCGATATAGACCGACTTGCTCCAATCTACTGGTACGTCTTTTATAAACTGGAAAGCATCGGCATATCTTTCATAACTCTCAGGAACATCGGCTGCCATCTGCAAAGGACTATACATAATTATATATAGTGCCAACTGGTTGCAGATTGTTGAACCTATGCGATTCTGGTTGTCTGGATTTACCTTTGAAAGATCTGTTTCCAGAAGACCAGGAGTATAATCCATCGGACCTCCTATCAAGCGTGTAAACGGCAGAACGGCAACGTGTTGAGGTCTGTAACTTTCTGAAGCATGAAACTCTTGACCGCGTGCCGACTCATTACATATCAGGTTTGGATATGTCCTGCAAAGTCCTGTGGGTCTTACTGCTTCGTGGGCATCTATCATAAGGCGGTATTCGGCAGCACGCTCTACGGCATATAGATAGTGGTTTACCATCCACTGGTCGAAATGGTGACCTCCTTGCGGGAAAATCTTACCTACATATCCGCTTTTCACAATATCATAACCTTTGCTGTGTGCGAAACGATATGCATCGTCGAGCTGGCGTTCATAGTTCTGGACTGAGGCAGAAGTCTCGTGGTGCATCATTAGTTTTACGCCTTTATTTTTAGCATAGTCTTGCAACAAATCAACGTCGAAGTCTGGATAGGATTTGGTGAAACTGTAATTGTGCATTTTCTGCCAAGAATCTTCCCAACCTTCATTCCAGCCTTCTACGAGAACTTCATCAAATCCATGTTCTGCTGCAAAATCAATATATCGCTTGACATTCTCATTATTAGCAGCATGACGCCCTGTCGGCTTAAGCGTTTTATAGTCTGTCTTACCTATATCAATATGCTGATAATCTGCATAGTTCCATGTGGCTGCACCACTCATCATTTCCCACCAAACTCCAACAAACTTAGTTGGATGAATCCACGATGTATCTTCTATCTTGCATGGTTCATTAAGGTTTAGCACAAGTCGCGATGCAAGTATCTCCGTAGCCTTATCTGAGACTATTACAGTACGCCATGGTGTTACAGCAGGACAATGCAAACGTGCCATGCGACCTTCACTGTCTGGTGTCAGCCTTGAAGTAAGCATAAAAGTGGTATCGTTCAGTTCTAAGTGCATTGCTGAATAGTCAACAAGTGCTGCCTCGTGTATATTGACATACAGTCCGCCATCGGTTTTCATCAATAGCGAGGTCTGCACACCCGTAGGCGAGAAAGGCGACTGGCAGGCATTTGGCGTTATTGCCTTTGGCATTAGTTGGCGTATTTCTGACAGTCGGCTGATGTTGTATTCATATTCGCTCGTGTCATAGTCGCCAGGAATCCAATAGGCAATATGGTTGCCTGTCATTGCAAATTCGGTCTGCTCTTGCTTAACCCAAACATTGTCTAACTTGTCTTGACGGGGCAGTTCATAGCGAAAGCCAACTCCCTCATCATAAATTCTAAACCTCAGTTTAATAGTTCTGTTGGTGGTTGTCTGCAAAAGGTCAACAACTAACTCGTTGTAGTTGTTTCTTATTATTTCTTCTTCACCCCATACTGGTTTCCATGTCTCGTCAAACGAAGCTGTTTCTGAACCTGCTATGACGAAGTCTTCCATCAGGTCTGGCCAGTTTATTAGTTGAAGACCAAGATGCGATGTTTTTATTACTGTTTGATTTTTGTAAAACAACTGGTATGCAGGTCTGCCTTTATCAATGGAAAATTCAACTTTCAACTGCTTGTTAGGCGATGATACTTCAATAGCTGTCAGAGGGATAACAACAACAAGCAACAAAATCGTAATGATGATTTTTTTCATAAAAACATGCTTTTAATTTGGTGTAAAATTAGGAATAAATTATGAAAACAAGAAGTTTAACAACCATATTTTTCACAAATAAATAAAAAATTGTTATCTTTGCCAAACTCACTTTCAATGAGTTGGAAAGATTAATTAGTGCACAGTCTTTAGCAGTGCATAGTGCATAGTTGACTAGTTAAAGTTAAAGTTAAAGTTAAAGTTAACGTTATCGTTCCCGTTAAAGTTAAAATTAAAGTTTAAAATAATGAATATAAAAAGAATTATCGTTTCATTAATAGCCATCATCGGCTTATGTAGCAGTTCTGTGGCTGCAAATAGTCAGAAAGAAGATTTGACTAAGTATGTAAACCAATGGATTGGAACTGGTGGACACGGGCACGTCTTTCTTGGTGCTAACGTTCCATTTGGACTTGTTCAACTCGGACCAACGCAATACACTCACGGATGGGACTGGTGCTCAGGCTATCATATAAGCGACTCACTAATCATCGGCTTCGGACACATGCACCTTAGTGGCACTGGCATTGGCGATTTAGGTGACATCGCTTTACTGCCTGTCGGTTCTGTAAACCAAAAAGATGTAAGATTCGACCACCAAAACGAGGTTGTGCGTCCTGGCTATTATTCAGTGAAACTAAATAATCCCAATGTTTTCGTAGAATTAACAGCGACAAAGCGTGTAGGAATGCATCGCTACACATTTGGAGGCGATGCAGAATCGGGGCTAATTGCCCTTAACCTGCGCCAAGGTATCGGCTGGGACAATGTAAAGGAAAGCCGAATTACTCAGGAAAGCCCTAATACAGTTACTGGCTATAGACGTTCACACGGATGGGCTCGCGACCAGATAATTTATTTCGTTGCAGAGTTTTCTTCTCCTGTAACAGTTCAAGAACAGCAGGGTGACACTGTAACTGTATTCCGTATTGACGATGTTTCCTTACCTTTGTTGGTAAAAGTAGCATTGTCTCCCGTCAGTGTTGAGAATGCTAAACTCAACATGAATGCAGAACTACCCGACTGGCATTTCAACAATACTGTTGCTACAGCTCGTCAGGCTTGGAACGACGAGCTTTCAAAGATTAAGGTTTCTACTGACGATATTACTAAGAAACGCATCTTCTATACTGCAATGTATCACACAATGATTGCACCTTCTGTCTTCTCTGATGTCAATGGCGACTATCGAGGTGCCGACTATAAGAATCATCATGGCGATTTCACCAACTACACAACTTTCTCTCTATGGGATACTTACCGCGCTGCTCATCCGCTGATGACACTTATACATCCAGAAAAACAGCGCGACATTGCTGAGACTTTCATAAATATATACAGACAGCAGGGCAAACTGCCAGTTTGGCATCTCATGGGCAACGAGACCGACTGCATGGTTGGAAATCCAGGCATTCCTGTTATGGCAGACTTGGTTCTGAAAGGTTTTGTAAGTGACAAGGAGACTGCTTTTGAGGCTCTTCGCACTTCTGCCCTATGCGATGACAGAGGACTTAATCTTCTGAAAGAATATGGTTATCTTCCTTTCGACAAGGATTCTACATACGAAACTGTTGCTAAAGGACTTGAATATGCTCTTGCCGACGATGGTGTGGCTAAGGTTGCACGCCTACTGGGCAAGCAGAAAGACTATAAGTATTTCCTCAACCGCAGTAAGTCGTACAAGATATATTTCGACAAGAAGTCTGGATTTATGCGCGGTGTTGGCTCTGACGGCAAGTTCCGCGAGCCTTTCGATCCATTCAACGCAGTTCACAGACAAGACGACTATACCGAAGGAAATGCTTGGCAATATGCATGGCTTGTTCCTCACGATGTTCATGGTTTGGTAAGTCTCTTTGGTTCTGAACAGCGCTTCATTGCTAAATTCGATTCTCTATTTGTCGTAACTGGAAATCTTGGTGCAGAGGCTTCACCAGACATCTCTGGACTCATCGGGCAATATGCTCATGGCAACGAACCGAGCCACCATATATTATATATGTATAACTATGTAGGTCAGCCTTACAAGGCTGCTCCCCTACTCCGCAAGACAATGAAGGAACTCTACTTCGACGATTACGACGGTCTTTCGGGCAACGAGGATGTAGGACAGATGTCGGCATGGTATATTCTTTCTTCGGTAGGACTTTATCAGGTAGAACCATCTGGAGGTAAATACATCATCGGATCTCCTATTTTCAACGAGGCTGCAATCAATGTTGGCAATGGAAAAACATTCACGGTAAAGGCTGTCAACAATAGCGACAAGAACATCTACATACAGTCAGCGAAACTAAACGGCAAGCCTTACACAAAGTCATACATAATGTTCAATGATATACAAAAAGGCGGTGTTCTTGAATTGACAATGGGCAGCACTCCATCATCATGGGGCACTAAGAAGTCTGACAGACCATAAGGAAACTGATTATTGAGGCTTGAGGTTGCTATACTAAATCAAACTTTCACAACTGATAAGTTGACGAAATATTCATACCAACATCATTCTTCATCATCATTATTCATTATTCCTTAATCTCTATAAATAAATCCACTTCATAAAACAAATAGAAGCAAAATGAAAAGAATCATTCTTCCTATAATTGCTGCAACCATTTCTACAACAGCAATAGCGCAAGTCCACGCTGAAGTTGATGTAAACAAGCGATACGAAACCGTTGTGGCAGATAATGTTAAGGTATATCCTTCTAAACGTCCACCAGTAGATGAGCGGCTTTTCACTTCAAAGAAAGTGGAGCGCGTAATTAAGGATATGGAGAAACTGCTGAAAAAGAATCCTAAACTTGCTTGGATGTTTGCCAACTGTTTTCCAAATACTCTCGAAACAACTGTGCATTATAGGAAAACAGCAGACGGCGACGATGATACCTTTGTCTATACTGGCGATATTCCAGCAATGTGGCTTCGCGACAGCGGAGCTCAGGTATGGCCCTACGTTCAGTTTGCTAACGAAGATGAAGAACTGCGACACATGATTCGTGGTGTAATACTCCGACAGTTTCATTGCATCAACATTGACCCATACGCTAATGCTTTCAACGACGGACCTACTGGCGCAGGTTGGCAGACTGATGCTACTGATATGAAGCCAGAGGTGTTCGAGCGCAAATATGAGATAGACTCTATGTGCTACCCTATCCGCCTTGCCTTTGAATACTGGCAGCGCACAGGCGACAGTTCGGTATTTGGCGACGAATGGATTAGTGTAGTAGAGAATATGCTCAAGGTGTTCCGCGAGCAGCAGCGCAAAGACGGGCGCGGAACTTATCATTTCTTCCGTGTAACCGACCGTACCTACGACACTGTTGGATGGGGAGGCTATGGCGCACCTGTAAAGCCTATCGGACTTATTGCTTCTGTGTTCCGTCCTTCTGACGACCGCACTTCCCTGCCTTTCCTTGTACCAAGCAACTTCATGGCTGTTTCTTCATTGCGTAAGGCGGCAGAGATTCTCACTAAGGTTAATAATAACAAGAAGTTAGCAGACGAATGTACCGCCTTAGCCGACGAAGTTCACAAGGCCTTAATGGAATATGCTGTAGTAGAACACCCTAAGTATGGAAAGATTTATGCCTTCGAGGTTGACGGATTTGGCAATCGTCTTTTGATGGACGATGCTAATGTGCCGAGCCTGTTGGGTATGGGTTATCTTGGTGATGTGTCATTAGACGATGAGATTTACCAGAACACTCGCCGCTTTGTATGGAGCGAAGACAATCCTTGGTTTTTCAGAGGCAAGGCTGGTGAAGGCATAGGTGGTCCTCACATTGGTTACGATATGGTTTGGCCGATGTCTATAATGATGCGTGCCTTCACTTCTACTGACGACGAAGAAATACGCCAATGTGTTCAAATGCTTCTGAATACCGATGCTGGCACAGGCTTCATTCATGAGTCTTTCAATAAGGATGATGCCTCCAACTACACCCGCGCATGGTTTGCATGGCAGAACACTCTCTTCGGAGAACTAATCCTCTACCTCGTAAATAACGGCAAACTCAACTTGCTTCTTTGAACGGGAACGGGAACCTTAACGTTAACGGGAACGGGAACTTTAACGATAACCTTAACTAGTCAACTATGAACTATGCATTATGAACTATGCACTATGAACTAAGTAAAGACTATGAGCTATATTAAGCTCATCAACTTATAAGAACGCATAAGCACCAAGTAGCCATTCAAACTACTTGGTGCTTATTGTATATAATATGGTACTAAGCTTTAGCTAATTTCAGTATTGCAAGGTTTTAAAGTTGTTCAAATCGCTTCGCTTTATGACTGCAAAGTGATTATAATCATCACACTTTACCTTACAACCTAAAAGACTCATAACCTTAAAACTAACTAATCAACTTTCTCGTCGCTCCAGTCTTCGGCAGCCTTACGCTTATATGTCTTATAGCGCAGACGAGCCATGTGTTCTGCTTCAGCGAAGAGTTCATCGGCTTCTTGTGGGAAAGCTTTCTTTACAGACAGATAGCGAACCTCACCCATGAGGAAGTCGTGAAACTTAGACCAGTCTGGCTCTTTAGAGTCTAACTGGAATGGGGCTATGCCTTGCTTTGCCAGTTCTGGATTGTAACGCCACAGATGCCAATAGCCACACTCTACGGCGCGTGCTTCCTCTGCCTGGCTCTTTCCCATGCCTCCCTTTGCTTTCAGTCCGTGATTGATACAAGGAGAGTATGCTATCACAACTGAAGGACCTGGATAGGCTTCGGCTTCGCGTATTGCTTTCAGACACTGAGCGTTGTCAGCTCCCATTGCTACTTGTGCAACGTAAACATAGCCGTAGGTTGAGCAGATGAGTCCTAAGTCTTTCTTTCTGATGCGCTTTCCTTGTGCAGCAAATTGTGCAATGGCTCCCATTGGTGTAGACTTAGAAGCCTGTCCGCCTGTGTTTGAATAAACTTCAGTATCGAGAACGAGGATATTTACATCTTCGCCTGATGCAACCACATGGTCAAGACCACCGTAGCCGATATCGTATGAAGCACCGTCACCACCAATAATCCATTGTGAACGCTTCACAAGATAGTGTTCGAGGCTCTTCAGTTCCATGCAGTGCTTGCAACCAATCTTTGCACCTCCTTCAATGTACTCACGCAATTTAGGAGCTATGCGCTTTGTTATCTCTGCACTGTTGCGGTTCTCAATCCACTCGTGTGCCAACTCGCGGTATTCCTCTGGGCAGTCTTCGTGGGCTGTAGCAAGTTCCAACAGCTGTGCCACTCTTTCCTTCATCTTCTTGTTTCCAAGTGCCATACCCATTCCAAACTCACAGAAGTCTTCAAATAGTGAGTTGTCGAATGCAGGACCTTGTCCCTTCTCGTTAGTGCAATATGGTGTTGAAGGAATTGATGCTGAGTAGATAGAAGAACATCCTGTAGCATTAGCTATCATCTCGCGGTCGCCAAAGAGTTGTGAGATAAGTTTCACATAAGGAGTTTCACCACAACCAGCACATGCTCCTGAGAATTCAAACAGCGGACGCGCAAACTGAGAGTTCTTCACATTGCTGGTTATGTCTACCAAATGCTGCTTGCTTGTTACTTCTTTCACGCAGTAGTCCCAGCGCACTGCTTCTGCCTGCATCTTCTCATCGTCTGGATTGTAAGGAACCATTGTAAGTGCCTTGCCCTTCTTAGGATTGCCTGGACATACATCGGCACAGTTGCCGCAGCCAAGACAGTCGAGCACAGATGGTTCAATGGCGAAGTGCATGCCTGCCATTGCCTTTGGTGCTTTCATCTCAAGAGCGGTGCCGCCAAAACCTTTCAGTTCGTCGTCTGTCATCACGAAAGGACGAATAGCAGCATGAGGACACACATAAGAGCACTTGTTGCATTGTATACAGTTTTCTGGATTCCACTCTGGAACGAAAGCTTCAACGCCGCGTTTCTCGTAGGCTGCTGTGCCGTTCTTCCATGTTCCGTCAACAGTGTCGTGCTTTACGAAGTCGCTCACTTTCAGCAAGTCACCAACCTGTCCGTTGATAGGTTTAACGAGTTCGTTGATGAATGCAGGTGCTTCCGACTTCTTCGCTTCCTCGTCTGGCAGGTTAGCCCACTCTGGATTTATTTCGAGTTTATGATATTCGTCGCCTCTGTCTACAGCTGCGTAGTTCTTGTCTACTACGTCCTGACCTTTCTTTCCATACGACTTTTCAATGAAAGCACGCATCTGCTGCACAGCCAAGTCAATAGGAATAACGTTTGCTATGCGGAAGAAGGCAGACTGCAATATTGTGTTTGTACGGTTTCCAAGCCCAATTTCCTGTGCTATCTTTGTTGCATTGATGTAATATACATTGATATTGTTCTTTGCAAAATAGCGCTTTATGTGGTTTGGTATGAAGTGTATTAGTTCTTCGCCTTGGAATATTGTGTTCAGAAGGAATGTTCCGTTTGGCTTCAGTCCGCGTATCACGTCATACATGTGAAGGTATGCCTGCACATGGCAAGCTACGAAGTCTGGCGTGTTTACAAAGTATGTGCTGCGTATAGGATGGTCTCCGAAACGAAGATGTGAGCAGGTAAATCCTCCCGATTTCTTCGAGTCGTAAGAGAAATATGCCTGACAGTACTTGTCGGTATTCTCGCCTATAATCTTCACTGAGTTCTTATTTGCTCCCACTGTACCGTCAGCACCGAGTCCGAAGAACTTTGCTTCAAACATTCCTGCACCGCCAAGTGAAATTTCTTCCACCTGTGGCAGCGATGTGAAGGTTACGTCGTCTACAATGCCTATAGTGAAATGATTCTTTGGTTCTGGCAGGTTGAGGTTGTCAAACACAGAGATAATCTGTGCTGGTGTGGTGTCGCGAGAACCGAGACCGTAGCGTCCGCCAACGATAAGTGGACGGTTATCCTGATCGTAGAAAGCAGATTTCACATCAAGATATAGAGGCTCGCCTTCTGCTCCTGGCTCTTTTGTGCGGTCAAGCACTGCAATGCGCTGCACTGTTGCAGGCACAGCCTTCAGCAGGTGCTTCACAGAGAAAGGACGATAGAGGTGCACGCTTACCAGTCCAACGTGTTCGCCTTTGTCGCAGAGATAGTCTATTGCCTCGCGTGCTGCTTCCGAAGCAGAACCCATCAGTATGATTATGCGGTCGGCATCCTTCGCTCCGTAGTAGTCGAAGAGGTGATATTCGCGGCCTGTTATCTTGCTTATCTCACCGAAATAGTGCTCCACCACATCTGCTATATTATTATAATAGGTATTAGAAGCCTCGCGATGAGTGAAGAATGTCTCTGGATTCTCGGCAGTTCCGCGTGTCACAGGCCGCTCTGGAGACAATGCGCGGTCGCGGAAGCGGTGCACGTCTTCCTCGTCTACGAGTGGGCGGATGTCTTCCATTTCGAGCATTTCCACCTTGTTATATTCATGAGAGGTGCGGAATCCGTCAAAGAAGTTTACGAATGGAACACTTGTCTTCAGTGTTGCAAGATGAGCAACAGCTGTAAGGTCCATCACTTCCTGAACCGATGATTCGCACAACATGGCAAATCCTGTCTGCCTGCAAGCCATCACGTCCTGATGGTCGCCGAAGATACAAAGTGAATGAGACGCCAATGTACGAGCAGAAACATTGAACACACATGGCAGCAGCTCACCTGCAATCTTATACATATTTGGAATCATGAGCAGAAGACCTTGCGAAGCCGTGAAGGTTGTTGTCAGTGCGCCTGCCTGCAACGAACCGTGCAGAGCACCTGCTGCTCCAGCCTCCGACTGCATCTCCTGAACCATAACAGTCTGTCCCCAGAAATTCTTTCTGCCGCGTGCAGCCCAGTCATCAACATGTTCTGCCATTGGCGACGAAGGGGTAATAGGATATATTGCTGCAACTTCACTAAACATATAACTTATGTGAGCCGCAGCCTCATTACCGTCGCATGTTATAAATTTCTTGTTCGTTTTCATATCAGTATTGATTTTTGAGTGTACATTGTTTCATGGCGTATGCCCTAGTTAAAGTTAACGTTAAAGTTAAACTTCTCGTTCCCGTTATCATGGCGTATGCCCTAGTTAAAGTTAACGTTAACGTTAAAGTTAGTTCCCGTTCCCGTTATCGTTCCCGTTTTCATGGCGTATGCCCTAGTTAAAGTTAAAGTTAACGTTAAAGTTAAACTCACGCAATTTGTGTGCGAAAGTACTAATTTTGTTTTTAAAATAACTTAAGTTGGTGTTTTATTCTGATTTTTTTATTATTTTTGTGAGCAAAATCAATTTTTGAAAGGATTTTAAAGGTGAAATAAATGAATTTTCAAACATTTTTCTGACACTATGTAAACACAAAGAGGCGAAAATCTCACGTTTCTACCATCACTACTTTACAAAGTGTCAGAATTATTGTTTTTAAACGAGTAAACAAGCAACTATAATGCATAGTTCATAATGCATAGTTCATAGTTGACTAGTTAAGGTTATCGTTAAAGTTAAAGTTAAAGTTAACGTTCCCGTTCCCGTTATCGTTAAAGTTAAAGTTAAAGTTAAAGTTAACGTTCCCGTTAAAGTTAAAGTTAAAGTTAAAGTTAACGTTCCCGTTAAAGTTAAAGTTAGGAAAATGACAATACACATATTCAACCCAGAACACGACATAGCCCTCGCTTACGGCAGGGAGAACTTCACACCGCCTCATGCTGCGCGACAACTGCGCAACGGACTCTGCTTTCTGCCTGCGCTGTGGGCAGACGATGGCGACATCATCCTCGTCGATGATGCCGAATTTGCACGCAAGGCTATGGAAAGCCATAACCTGCCTATGGCTAAAGTTACATTCTTCGAACCCGAACTGCTCCGTAAGATACTCGACAACATCAACGAAGGTGCAGCCATTGATATTGACGTGTGGGGATGGGATGCAGCCATACGCCGCCAGCTGCTCAACGCTGGAGTGAAAGAGGACTGCATGCCCACAGCACAACAGATTGAGACCATCCGCCTGCTGTCTCATCGCCAGACTGCTGTCAACATGATTGCCGACATCAGGCGCTGGGCTATGGAGGAAGCGCTCACTGACCTTTCCACTCTCATAGTTGGCGAGGCAAGCATAGAAACTTCGATGGAAATAATCCTACATCGCATCAACATCTGGAAGCACATTGTCTTGAAAGCACCTTGGAGCAGCAGCGGCAGAGGCATAAGATACGTTAATGGCGAACTGACCAAGTCGCAGCGCGGTTGGGCAGAGAACATACTCCGCCAGCAAGGTTCTATAATTGTAGAACCATATTATAATAAGGTATATGACTTCGGCATGGAATTCTATATCGACGCTGAAGATAATACCAACTATGCAGGGCTATCACTTTTCAGTACCGAGCATGGAGCCTATTGCGGAAGCATAGTCGACCAGGAAGAGAACAAGATGGAGATTCTGTCAAAGTACATTTCCGAAGAACTCATCTTTGCCGTAAGACGAAAGTTGCAGTCACTACTATCATTGCGCCTTGCAGGAAATTATCAAGGTCCGTTAGGCGTAGACATGATGGTGGTCGCCGACGAAGCGAACAACCGTTTCTGCCTCCACCCTTGTGTAGAGATAAACCTACGTCGCACAATGGGACATGTTGCCATCGCCCTGACACCATCAAAAGACATCCCCCGCAAACTCATGCGAATCACTAACAATGTAAACGCAGAGCTGCGCCTCTCCTATATGGAAAACAACTTCGTAATGACGGTGTAGTTTTTTAACGATAACCTTAACGGGAACTTTAACTTTAACGGGAACGGGAACGGGAACTTTAACGGGAACGGGAACGGGAACTTTAACTTTAACTTTAACTTTAACCTTAACGATAACGGGAACTTTAACTTTAACCTTAACGATAACGGGAACTATGCTCTATTTTCATACGCCCCGCCCCGTTGGGGCACCCCCTCTAACTTAGAGGGGGAATAGCTACTGCCTGAGTCTTTGACTGTCCATATTTATTCGGTTTACAAGTTAAAGTTGGAAAATCTGCGACATCTGAGGAATCTGTGTGCGATTAAAAACTCAAATAAAGAAATTGCTCTCCTAAGTTAGGGGAGCTGGCACGAAGTGACTGAGGAGTATGTTTCCACTATGCAACGACATCGTGCAGGATTAACCTTAACCTTAACTATAAACTGTGAACTATTTTCATACGCCCCCGCCCCGTTGGGGCACCCCCTCTAACTTAGAGGGGGAATAGCTACTGCCAGGGTATTTGACAGTCTATAGCTATTCAGTTTACAAGTTAAGGTTGGAAAATCTGAGACATCTGAGGAATCTGTGTGATATTAAAAACTCAAGTAAAGAAATTGCTCCCCTAAGTTAGGGGAGCTGTCACGAAGTGACTGAGGAGTATGCTTCCACCATGCAATGGCATCATGGATTATTAAAGATTAAATAATAAAGATTTATATTGAAAATTCATACGCCCCCGCCCCGTTGGGGCACCCCCTCTAACTTAGAGGGGGAACAGCTACTGCCAGGGTATTTGACAGTCCATATTTATTCAGTTTACAAGTTAAAGTTGGATAATCTGCGACATCTGAGGAATCTGTGTGCGATTAAAGACTCAAATAAAGAAAATTGCTCCCCTAAGTTAGGGGAGCTGTCACGAAGTGACTGAGGAGTATGTTTCCACTTTGCAGCTGCATCTTGGAGCATTAAAGATGAAAGAATAAGGATTAAGGTTAAGGTTAAAGTTAACGTTAAAGTTAAAGTGAGTTCCCGTTCCCGTTATCGTTAACGTTGAACAAATCTGTGTGACATTAATCGTAGATGATTAAAGATGAAAGAATAAGGATTAAAGAATTAAAACTGTCAACTTTCCCACATTCATTAATCACTAATCTACAAACCACTAATTAGAATAAATCCACATACAGTAAATAAGGATTATTACTGCAATAAAACTAAAAATTAAAAAGGCAATATTGTTTATTAGTTTGCGACGCTTTCTGGCTGATAAGCGGCGTCTGCGCATCCTGTCTGTACTGTCCTCATGGTAGTGGTGATGACGGTGATGGTGGCGGTGTATCTCTTTGCTTTCTCCCATTTCGTTTCAATATAATTAATAGATATATTCGTCTGATATGATGCAAAGGTATACATTTTATATAAGTCTTTATAATTTATTATGTTATAAGTTGTTAAAGAAAGATTGGTTGGTAAGTAAACAAGGCCTTTTAGTATGAGCTTAATATAGTTCATAGTGCATAGTCATTATTTAGTTCATAGTTCATCGTGTAGAGTGCATAGTGTATAAGTGTATAGACTAGTTAAAGTTAAAGTTAAGGTTAAAGTTAAAGTTAAAGTTAACGTTAAGGTTAAAGTTAAAGTTAAGGTTAAAGTTAAAGTTAAAGTTAAGGTTAAGGTTCCCGTTAAGATTAAAGTTAAAGTTAAAGTTAACGTTGAACAAATCTGTGTGACATTTAAAAACTCAAGCAACCTTACAATCTGAAACTTCCAAAATCAGCACGATTTTTTGACGAAAAAAGTAAAAAATCTTGACAAACGGAATTTTAATTCTAGAGAAAGATTTTCCGTTTGGCACGAGGCGAAATGCTAAAAAGCGTTTAATTGTTAATCAATCGGCTTAAACTATGTAAACGAACATAAGGAACGAAAAAGTGAAAGGTGTCCTTTCGCGATGCGAAACGTGGCATATCGCACTGCGATATGTGGCATATTGCAGTGCCAAAGGTGCCCTTTCACACTGCGAAAGATGCCCTTTGACTTTTTTAACAGTTACGAGTTCTGAGACGAAACGTATAATGCCTTGATATTGAGTGATTTACTAAAAAGAGCGAAAAGCCGCAAAATACTCGCATATTTTGCAACTTTATTTTTCTCGGTCCAAAATTTTTAAGTTATTTGCGGGGTTAGTTAATCAATTTTTTACCCAAGTCGGCTCCGAAAATTGCAAGTTTTTCGCTCGGCAAAGGCAAGAAACGGAAAACTGGTTTCAAATTGAAATAACTTTAACTTTAACCTTAACCTTAACGCTAACGGGAACTATGCTCTATTTTCATACGCCCCCGCCCCGTTGGGGCACCCCCTCTAGCTTAGAGGGGGAATGGCTACTGCCAGAGTATTTGACAGTCCACAGTTATTCAGTTTACAAGTTAAAGTTGGAATATCTGGGACATCTGAGGAATCTGTGTGATATTAAAAACTCAAATAAAGAAATTGCTCCCCTAAGTTAGGGGAGCTGGCACAAAGTGACTGAGGAGTGTGTTTCCACGATGCCATTGCATCATGGACGATTAAAGATGAAGGAATAATGATTAAAGTTAAAGTTAAAGTTAAGGTTAAAGTTAACGTTAAGGTTCTTTCAACTAAATAACACTACTTAACGTTAAAAGATATTAATCGCATGAAGTTTTTAAGCGTAATGTTTAGTAATTAACAGTAATTATATTAACTTTGCACTCAGAAACTCTAATTATCCCAACATAAATCTACCTATCGGCAATAGTTAGGTGGGTTTTAAGGGGTATTTTGGCGTATATATAAATAATGTAATAGAAGTGCAGAGCGCTTGTTTTCAGTTGCGTTTCGACCGACTTATGAAGTTGATTCTTTTCTGAATGACAGTCTCCCTTGCCCTGCCACGAAATAATTTACTTAAAGCGAACTTACATTACACCGCAGAGGGAGGCAGGTGTAGAATTATTAATTTTTTAACTTAAAGAGAAATGAAAATGAAGAATTGGAAAAATCTTTTCGGAAGAAATCTCGGACTGCTCCTTGCAGCAGCCTTCTTCACGCTCGTTGACTGCATTCCGCTGCAAGCGCAGAATGTGACGATTAGGCCTTCTAACGGTAGTACGTTGGCAGCGCGACCTAAAGGTGATTATGATATTTTCTTCCAATCTGGTGGTTTTGCTACGTGGAAGCACAACCAGTTGACATTGACGATGACTACATCTGACCAAACTGGTCTTACAGCAAATGGTCAGTTGGCAAACCCTGCAAACAATATTTTCCAAAACAAGACAACTGATAAAATATCGTTGGCAAAAGGAGAAAGCACATATAAAGTAAACTATATTGCGATATGTCTGCCAAAAGGATATCGTTTCACAGGTTACAGCATTACATTCTCAAGAACTGAGACAAAGATTGGAACAGGTACTGGAGCATATAATGCAGGTCAGAACGGAACGGTAACTTTTGGAGAAACAAATGAGACATTCAGTACTTATAAGACAAGTGCAGGTGCGACATTTGGTGCGACAAATCGAAAGATTGAACGAACCAGCATGAGCGAAACGGACATGAGCAATGTCCTATACTTCAAAATGGAGAACGCAGTAGATGAACGTGATATTATTACACTTGACCATATTGAATTACAGTTTACCTCTGAATCAAACTATACTCCAGTAACTCCTGCAGGAAATATAAATGGTGTAAGTGCTGTGGATATTCCTTTCTCTACAAGTAAGGTTGACTATGGTCGTCTTTCTAATGAGGAATACCATGGATATGCTGCACGTATGAGTTATAGCTCTGCAAATGTAACAGACCTTGAGGCTTACCTTACTTTGTTCGAGGAGGAATCAACAAAAGATGTTTCTGACAACGGATACGATGGTACTCCTGGTAAGATGGTAGACTATAAGAGCGGAACTATCTATAATGAAGGAGACTATTTCAGACTCGGTCGCGAAGATAAGGAGCAGATTTACTATCTGGAAACTCCGATTTATGTAACACTTCCAGATGCCCAAAAGACAAAGAGCCCTATCGGCTACCGTATTGTTGGTGCTGAGTTTGAATATAAAAATGGTACATATTACCCTGAATTTTATATAACATATACAAGTTCTGGTACAACATATTACCTGCAAAGTACAACACATACTGTTGGTATTTATCCTACTTATACTACATGTAATGTAACAACAAATAAAAGTCAGGCAGCAAAATGGTTCATAGATGATGAAGGATATGTAAGAACTGGAACAAATGGTAGCATTTATTTGCGAGCAGGCGATAGCGGATATGCCACGACAACAACAAGCAAGAGCCAAGCAACAAAATGTCAGCAGACAGGAACGGGTCTATCATATAAATCTGGAAATACAACAAATACATTGAGATTTACTTCGGTATTTACTTCTGAGGTTTTCAGATTCCAAAATAATACAGGAAATGCTGCTGTCATAATAAACAGTAATACTAACTCAAGTGTTATAAAAAAATCTTATGACTTCACAATTAATGTCTATGATAAGACGGGAAAGAGTTTACATGAAAGCCAGACTGTAAACAGCACTAATAAGACAGGTAAGATTGTAATATCAGATTTGAACAATGACGCTGTAAAATTCGGTGTTGAGGGTATCGGCCTTGTAAAGGCAACTCTTACTCTTCAGGCACTCGACCCATATATTGACCGTCTCGACATCGTTTGTCAGGAACAGGACGGTAATGGCAGAAAACTGACTCAGCAGTTCAACGCAACAGACTTCTCTGTTCGTGGTGGTAAGTTCAACTTCTATGTACCAGAAGACTATGTGTTCCCATGCCGTTTCACATTCGAAGAGCTGTATAGCAAATACGGAGACAACACCTACTATAATAATACAGGTTCTACTTCTCACTCTCGCTACAGCTTCGTATGGTCACCATATTTTGAATACATTGGTACACATGGTCAGAATGTCTACTATACAGACCCAGACCATACTTACACTGACAAGGTCAAGACAGACTATGCTGGTCTGACTGAGTATAAGTTCAACAACGCAGCCGACTTCGTAGATGGTGGTAATGGTGGTATCTATACCGAGTATCCTTTCACACCTGCCAAATATGGTGACGGTCAAGACGGAAGACCAAAGAACTTTAAAGAATTCATCTTCTCTCAGGAAGAAATGAACAGTGGAGAATCTAAGACGGCCTATCTGTTCACAAGTGACGAGACCCGCTACAACATTGCTCCTACTACAGCAACACAGCATGTCTACTATGCATACTATCAGATGGAAATCTCAATGCAGAAGAGAACATATAAGCCTGAGCTTAAATGGACAAAGATATATGACGACGGAAAGACTCTCTACATGGGTAATAATGGAGGTCCTGCAACAGATTCACAATGGGGTCTGGAACTGTCAACATCTGATGCTGGCGACCAGGGAGAAATCGGCTACCTGTCAGTATCACAGGTTGTAAATGGAATCAATAACGCAATAAACAATGAAGGCGCACCAAAGGCAAAAGACCAGATTCTGTATGTTGACGGCAGCAAACTGCTGAGCCTTGTTGAAGACCAGACAAAGGATGAAAGCAACAACATGGTGACCCATACTCTTAACCAGATAAAGGAAGGTCTCGGCGCTAACGTGATAGTATACCTTCCAAAGGGAGTTTCTGCAAAATATGACAACTTCGCAATGAATACAGATGCAGGTTTCAGAGGTGCAGGTAACTTCGTTATCACCGACCGCAAGCCATTCTATGCTCCTTACGACATTCAGATAGATGCTGCAAACTACTGCACATATCAGCGTGAGCTTGAAGTAGAACAGAATGGTGATGTAAAACTTGCAAAAGGTAGTATCATTCTTCCATTTGTATTGTCTGTAGACGAAAATGGCTATCATGTTAATGTTGACGGAACAAAACCATTCTCAGTTCATGAGATGCAATCAACTAACTGTATCGGACCTAAAGACGAACAGGATGACACACAGAATGTTTACTTCCCTGCAATCAATGGTGTAACTGCAACAAAGGCAAATACTCCTTACATTATCAAGATTGACGATGTAGAAGACCAGGTTGTAGAACTTCCATTTGTTGCAACTCAGAAGGGTACAAGAATCATTGCCACAACAACAGGAATGGATAAAGACAACTATACATTTGCTGGCATGCTGGCAACAGGAACAACAACTCCAACAGCTAAGACTCCAGAGGCTGCAACATACAACTTCCAGAGTCTTGGAACATACGCTGGTGCTAAGCTCTCAATAGAAGACGAGACTAATTATTTCTACTTCTCTCACAACTACCTTGTATGTACCAAGAACTTGGATAAGGACCTTGAGTATGCTTATATCCTGCCTTTCCGTACATACTATCCAACAACTACAAAGAAGGTAGCAACATTCGGAGTTATCTTCGGTGAGGGTGAAGGCAATACAGACCCAACTGGTATCAGCAATGTAGACGAGACACCAGACCTTGTAGTTGCTCCTGGCGTTGGTACAATAACAATGGCTTCAACTATAGAGCAGGGTGTCAAGATTTATAACATGAGCGGTGTACTCGTTGACAAGGTTGTGATGGGTGCTGGCGAAACTAAGACAGTAAACCTCCCAGCTGGTATGTATATCGTTAATGACGCTAAACTTATTGTTAGATAAGAAAGGAGGATAATATGACAGAAAAGAAAAAGTATATTAAGCCTCAGACAGAAGTTGTTGATGCTCACGTTTCACTCAGCATCCTCGATGGTTCAAGATGGAACTGGGGACAGGCAAAAGAAACCAACTTCGACGAAGAGGAGGAAGAAGACATGGAAGAAGACAACTTCCCAGGCTGGGGAGATTAGTCTTCAGGTAAACACGAGTTAAGTTAAGTATATACTAAAGATAATACAATAAAATTAAGAAGAATGGAATAAGGCTCTTAGCCTGCCAAAAAGTAACTAACTTAAATTAACTCATAAAAAGGAAGCACCAAGATAGCTTAACCGCTATCTTGGTGCTTCTGCTTTTTTTTAACCTTAACTTTAACTTTAACCTTAACTTTAACCTTAACTAGGGCATACGCCATGGGAACTTTAACGTTAACTTTAACGTTAACCTTAACGCTAACGGGAACTATGCTCTATTTTCATACGCCCCCACCCCGTTGGGGCACCCCCTCTAACTTAGAGGGGGAATGGTTACTGCCAGAGTCTTTGACAGTCTATAGCTATTCAGTTTACAAGTTATAGTTGGAAAATCTGCGACATCTGAGGAATCTGTGTGCGATTAAAAACTCAAATAAAAAATTGCTCCCCTAAGTTAGGGGAGCTGGCACAAAGTGACTGAGGAGTGTGCTTCCACGATGCAATGGCATCATGGACGATTAAAGATGAAGGAATAAGAATTAACGTTAACCTTAACGATAACGTGAACTTTAACCTTAACTTTAACGATAACGTGAACTTTAACATTAACTTTAACGCTAACGGGAACAATGACATACGCCCCCGCCCCGTTGGACACCCCCTCTAACTTAGATGGGAAATAGCTACTGCCAGAGTTTTTGACAGTCCACAGCTATTCAGTTTACAAGTTATAGTTGGAAAATCTGCGACATCTGTGGCATCTGTGTGACATTAAATACTCAAATAAAGAAAATTGCTCCCCTAAGTTAGGGGAGCTGGCACAAAGTGACTGAGGAGTGTGTTTCCACGATGCAACAACATCGTGCAGGATTAACCTTAACCCTAACCTTAACCATGAACTGTGAACTATTTTCATACGCCCCCGCCCCGTCGGGGCACCCCCTCTAACTTAGAGGGGGAATGGCTACTGCCAGAGTTTTTGGCATTCCATTGTTATTAAGTTTACAAATTAACGTTGAAAAATCTGCGACATCTGTGGAATCAGTGTGAAATTAAAGACTCAGATAAAGAAAATTGCTCCCCTAAGTTAGGGGAGCTGGCACAAAGTGACTGAGGAGTGTGTTTCCACGATGCAATGGCATCATGGATTATTAAAGATGAAGGAATAATGATTAAGGTTAACGTTCCCGTTCCTTATTTACAGCTTTTAGAATTTTGTGGTTAATCTTGTATAGTTTTGGGTTAACAAAGTCATGAACATATATTCGTGTAGTCTTAGTGTTAGTATGACCGAGAGCAGTTGAAACCGTTTGCAAGTCAGACGACATTCTATAGGCGAGGTCAGCCCAAGTATGTCGTGCAACATAGCTTGTAAGGTTTTCCGTCAGTCCAGCCATCTTTCCAAGACTCTTCAGCAGTTTATTGTATTTACACAGGCTGTCATGATAAGTCCTGTAGTCCTCGTTCATGTCACGTTCAATAATAGGGAATATGCGCTGTCGGTTATAGGCAGAATACTTCTCTATTATCTTCTTCATGCAAGTCTCAATCCTCACACACACCATTTGCCCCGTCTTATGCCTGTAGTATGTTATATAGTTTCCCTGAATGTTTCCATGCTCCAGATGCGCCATGTCAACAAAAGGCATTCCCATAGCGTAGAATGAAAACAAGAACAAGTCGCGTGTCATTTCCAGTAAAGGTTTGTTTTCAAGTTTCAGAGCAACAATCTTCCTTATCTCGCTATTGCTGATAGAACGCTTTCTCGTGCTGTGGTTGCGGGTAGATATGTGCCTGAAAGGCTTTTTGTCGTGCAGTCTTTTCTGTCTTATAACCGAGTTATACAATGATCGTAGCGACCGCATATAGCATGAGATAGTATTCAGCGTCACGCCTCTTTTCTTCAGCCACTTGTTGTAGCCGTCAATAAAGTTATAAGTTATTTCGTGCATGATAGGAGGTCTGTCCTTGTTGTAGACAGTCAGGCTGCGCAGAGCAGTCTTGTAGTTGTAGGCAGTTCCTCCCTTTGCATTGTTGATAATCTTCTGCGCATAGTGTTCCAGAGTCTCATCGTGTCCACGATATATGCGTTCACTGCGTCTTGCTTGTTCGTCACTCTCTTGGTCAATCTGTTCTTTTCTTGATTGGCTTCTCTCTTTGTAACCTTTGTCAGCCTGTTTCCTTTCATCCACACCTTCCTCGTCATGCTGCCAGTAGGACAGCGTTGACACTTGTGTAAATGGAAAAGACTCAATCTGTAAAGGTACATTCATCGTTTCATTTTTGGCATCGTCAGTTTGATAACTGATGCCGTTAATCGTTTCTGAGTACATATATCAATACAATAAAATTAAGTTTTGATTTATCAATATATAAATAAAAATCAATAATACAAATGAATAGAGTCCAAATTTAACTTTAACTTTAACTTTAACTTTAACGGGAACGATAACTTTAACTTGTAAACTGAATAGCTGTGGACTGTCAAATACTCAGGCAGTAGCTATTCCCCCTCTAAGTTAGAGGGGGTGCCCCAACGGGGTGGGGGCGTATGTCATTGTTCCCGTTAGCGTTAAGGTTATCGTTCCCGTTAAGGTTATCGTTCCCGTTAAAGTTATCGTTAAAGTTAAAGTTAAATAGTGACAATTTGTAATAATTTAGTGTATGTTGACAAAAAAGTACAAACATTTTTGCATAGTTTTAGAATTATTTATAGATTTGCAGTTGGTTTAAGTTTAACTTTAACGGGAACGGGAACGGGAACTTTAACTTTAACGTTAACTTTAACTATGGCATACGCCATGAGAACAGGAACGGGAACTTTAACCTTAATGGGAACTCGATTACTATAAAAAAAATAACATAAACATTTTAAAAATCAAAAAACAATGACAATTCCTACAGTATTCTGGCTCGTGCCTATCGCTTCGGTAGTGGCCTTAGGCATGGCATGGTTTTTCTTTTGTCAGATGATGAAAGAAGATGAGGGTACGGCGCGAATGAAAGAGATAGCCCTCTATGTGCGCCGTGGAGCAATGGCTTATCTGAAGCAGCAGTATCGTGTAGTTACAATCGTTTTCGTGGTTCTTGCTGCTATTTTTGCATTTATGGCATACGTGCTGAAGATGCAGAATCCTTGGGTTCCTTTTGCATTCCTGACAGGTGGACTTTTCTCTGGCTTGGCTGGTTTCTTCGGAATGAAGACTGCTACCTACGCATCTGCCCGAACAGCTAACGCTGCCCGCAACAGTCTTGACAAAGGTCTGAAGGTTGCTTTCCGCAGTGGTGCAGTGATGGGTCTTACCGTAGTAGGTCTCGGACTGCTCGACATTGCTCTGTGGTTTCTCATTCTGAATAAGTTCGGCGGCGAGAACATCAGCCTGATAACCATTACAACAACCATGCTAACCTTCGGTATGGGTGCTTCTACACAGGCTCTCTTTGCCCGCGTTGGTGGAGGTATTTATACTAAGGCTGCCGATGTAGGTGCCGACCTTGTTGGCAAGGTAGAGGCTGACATTCCAGAAGACGATCCACGAAATCCTGCAACCATTGCCGACAACGTAGGCGACAACGTGGGCGACGTGGCTGGTATGGGTGCCGACTTGTATGAGAGCTATTGCGGAAGTATTCTTTCTACGGCAGCTCTTGGAGCTACAGCCTTTGCTACAGCAGGCGAAATGCAGTTGCGTGCTGTCATCGCTCCGATGCTGATAGCTGCCGTTGGCGTATTCCTCTCACTGCTCGGAATCTTCCTTGTCCGCACAAAGGAAGGTGCAGGCATGAAGGAACTGCTCCACTCCTTAGGTGTAGGAACAAACGTTTCGGCTGTTCTTATTGCCGTTGCATCGTTCATAATACTCTATCTGCTGGGCATCAACAACTGGCTCGGTCTGTCTTTCTCGGTGATTACAGGTCTGGCAGCAGGTGTCATCATCGGACAAGGTACAGAATACTACACTTCTCACAGCTATAAGCCTACACAGAAGATTGCAGAGGCTTCGCAGACTGGTTCGGCTACAGTAATTATAAAAGGTATAGGTACAGGTATGATTTCAACCATGATTCCTGTTGTTACTATCTCTGTTGCAATCATGCTAAGTTATCTTTGTGCAAACGGTTTCGACCTCTCAATGAGTGCAGAGAGTCTGTCTCATGGTCTTTACGGTATTGGTATTGCAGCAGTCGGTATGCTGTCAACACTTGGCATCACTCTTGCTACTGATGCTTACGGTCCTATAGCCGACAATGCTGGCGGTAATGCAGAGATGAGCGAACTGGAACCAGAAGTACGTCAGCGCACAGATGCTCTTGATGCTCTTGGAAACACAACAGCAGCAACAGGCAAAGGTTTTGCTATTGGTTCTGCTGCCCTTACTGCTTTGGCTCTGTTAGCATCATACGTTGAGGAAATAAAAATAGCAATGGCTCGTGCCGTCAGCGAAGGTCAGCAGTTTGTTGACTCAATGGGCAGAGTGTTCGACCCAGACCATGCAAACATGGTAGACTTCATGGAGTTCTTCCAAGTAAACCTGATGAATCCAAAAGTGCTGGTAGGTGCATTTATTGGAGCAATGGCTGCATTCCTGTTCTGCGGTCTTACGATGGGAGCCGTTGGCCGTGCAGCACAGTCTATGGTAGAGGAAGTACGCCGTCAGTTCCGCGAGATTACAGGTATTCTGGAAGGCAAGGCTACACCAGACTATGGCAGATGTGTAGAGATTTCTACTCGTTCAGCTCAGCGCGAAATGATATTCCCATCGTTCTTAGCCATCATCATTCCTATAGTGGTTGGTGTTGTGCTTGGCGTTGCTGGTGTAATGGGCCTGCTCGTTGGCGGACTTGCCGCAGGCTTCACTCTTGCCGTATTCATGGCAAACTCTGGTGGAGCGTGGGACAATGCAAAGAAAATGGTTGAGGAAGGCAACTTCGGAGGCAAAGGTTCTGCATGTCACAAGGCTACTATCGTAGGTGATACCGTAGGCGACCCATTCAAAGACACAAGTGGTCCATCGCTCAACATTCTGATTAAGCTTATGTCGATGGTTAGCATCGTAATGGCAGGTCTGACAGTTGCGTTTATTTAATAAAGGGAACGGGAACTTTAACTTTAACGTTAACTTTAACCTTAACGTTAACTTTAACCTTAACTTTAACTTTAACCTTAACCTTAACGGGAACTGGTTATGAGTTATGAGTTCTTGTCAACCAGCCAAATTGTTAACTTGTAAATAAAAAATGGCATCAAGCGGATTGCTTGATGCCATTTCATTATAACAATAATGACTTTAGAAGAAGTGAATATATGCAACATTGTTGTTCCATTTGAGTATATGTTCGACTTGCTCTGTAGATGGGTTGTAACTGAATACTCCTGCTGAGTTTTCACCAAATGCAGCGAAATATACTGTTCCGTTATGATATTCGATCTCAACACTATGACCGTCGGTATAAGGTATTCCGTTTATTTTCTTAATAGTCTTGTTTTTGAGGTCGATGATAACAGCCATTGAGTTGCGAGCAGTATAAGGATTGTTACTAGTAAGTTCAATAATTCCGACATAGGCAGCAACCTTGCCGTTTCCTATATACTTAGTATTATAAACCGTTGCAGCCTTATATTCGCTTCCTTCAATAGGGGTGTTGCTGATGTCCCATGAGCGTGAAGTGTCAAACTCCTGTTTTCCTGCTGGTATGCAGACAAATCCACTCTTTACATCCTGCGGATTGTAGGCAAAATATCCTGCACAAGCAATATAGATGTCGTTCTGCTCGTTAGTGAAAATCATGTCTTCGAGCATAGGACGTGTTGGAAAACTCAAACCTGTCTTTGTCTCTCTAATGATATTAACCACTTTGTCGGTCTGAGTATCAATTACGACAAGGTCAACCTGACGATGGTTGTCATAAGGCATCCACCTGCTGTCTAACTGGTCGAGTGGCAGATAGTATAATCCGTCGCGAATGATGCCATGAGCAGGCTCGCAGCTGGCATCGCCATGTGCATATTCTTTCAAGTCAATCTCACCCAATTTCTCAAGAGTCTTAGGATGAACCACCTCTACCCTACCCAATGAATAGAGCGGGATGTATGCCTTGTTGGGGCTTGCAATGATGATGTGCTGAGGATAGGAGCCAGGAATGATCTGTCGCTCTGCTGCTTTCCTCAATCCACGAAAAGAACGTTCATATCGGATAATCTTCTGCGTTCCGTCGTTTCCAAATTCAGGGAAGATGTAAACGTCGTTTCCATTGACAGACATGGTACTTGCGAAACCAGCCTGAATGGAATTTGCAAGACTGATTGTGCCAGAAAGTGAAGGCATCTGAAGGAAATAAGATGTTCCACTGGCACCATCGGCATTCTTAACGACAGCACTAACCAGTACATTGCCTTCACCGCCAATATATTCACCATTGTCGTCGTCTTTTTCGCATGATGATAAACCTAACACCACGCCACATAAGGCTATAAGTTGCCAACTTCTAAATAATGTTTTCATTGTTTAATATTTTTATTGTTTATCTGAATATATATCTTAGTTTTATGCCAAGACTCCTACCAGGCAAAGGGCGATTGAACTCAGAAATCACTCTCTCATCAGTAAGGTTAGCAATTTTACCAGAGATGAACAAACGCTGATTCATGAAACTATGCTCAAAGCCTAAGTCGAAAGTAGTTGTTCGAGGAATCCTGCGCTTGACGTTATTAGTGAGTTCGAAGTCGTAGAGATATTCCTCAACAAAAGCCATGTCTGCAAAAAAACGAGTGTTCTGTCCTTTTCCGCCAAAGAGATTTTCGCGATGGAACTCTAATCCTGCATTAGCAAGGAGATAAGGAATATTAGGCATTCGCTTTCCCTTTGTGGTATTGGGCAGTTTTGTTCCTTCTTCATATTTTCGAGTGTCGCGCAAGTCCTGATAGGTTATGTTGCCATATCCATAGAGGAACGGAAAGATGTCTGCCTTAACTTCCAGTTCGACACCGAGAGTACGCATTTCTCCAAAGTTCTGATATTGCGCTCCCAGTATTCCTTTAACAAAGCGAATCATGTCTTTCAGGTGCATATAGTAACCGTTAAGCTCTATCTGCAAATTGCTTGGGTGTATGCCGACGAGGTCGTAGATGAGACCTGCATTAAGACTGAGATTTCTTTCGGGTTTCAGACGCTCGGACGGAGTAATAGTGATGCCGTCGCCAAGAAGCTCATTCTCGTAAGGAATGCGGACATCATACCCGCCAGAGAGTTTTGCCATCAGAGTGCGGGTAAACCTAAAACGCATTGCATCGCTGAAGCCTATGCTGTTTTTCGTGAGATGAATGTCCTCAGCAGGTGTATTGACATAAAGATTGCGATACATGGTAGACATGGAATACCAATAGTAACGCCCCGTAAGAGAGTTGAGGAAACGGTCGTTGCTTGTGCGATAATCATAACTCAGGCCACCAACCCAACTGCGCATACGCGAGTTGAAATCAACCTTCTTGCCAAGACTTTTCTCCTTGATATCGTCTGAAGGATAGCCGTTGGCAAGTGTAAAAACTGAATTGAAATTAATGGAATGCCACTTATTTATAATATATTCTAAGTTGAGTTTGTTCATGAGCGTAAACTTGTCATTGTCGGAATTGGATGCATAGCGATTGCCAAGTTCACCGCCATAGAGTGAAGCACTGGGATAGGCATTGCCATCCCAATCATGATAAACCTTAGCAGTGTCGACAAGACTATAGTTTGTATATGCAACAGACGTGCTCATTTCAAAATCTAATCCAGGAATAAGAAAGTCGGACTTCTCAAGTTTGCTGCTAAGACCGAAAAGCTGCGACTTGCTATGCGCCTTCCTGATGTCATACTCTATACCCTGAATATCGTGATAGGTATTGAGAAAAACTGGTTCTAACTCAACTTCGTCAAACCACCATTTCTTTGCTTTAAGACTACCGCCGAGAAGCAGTTTCTTAAACTTATCGTGATTGCGCTTTAGTTTTCTTCCTTTCTCAAAAGGCGACTCCATCTCATAGTCGTTGTCGGCATAAGTATAGCTGCCTCCAATGCCGAAAATGAGACCTGCATTTTTAAGATTTCGCTTCAGCACAGTCTGTAGCTTATTGACGTTGAACGACTCGTGAGTATAACTGACATCGGCATATCTGTCGGGATATTCCTTTATTACGATGTTTACGGCACCACCCATAGAAGACCCTCCAAACTTGGCAGGGACAATACCTTTGAAGATTTCAATGCGGTCAATCATATCTATAGGAATATCGTTAAGGTCGAGGAAGTCGCTCTGATCGTTCAGCGGAGTTTCGTCAATGAAGAATCCGATGCGCTTTCCTTCAAGTCCGCGCAGCGATATTCGGGAAGAACTGCCCACCCCACCACTTGAACGAACTGTTACACCAACGGTCTTAGCCAAGACACTCTCAATGTCGCTGACTGTACCTTGCAACTGTTTCATGCTGATGACAGATACAGGCATTGCCTGCTCGCGTATCTTACGGGCTTCGCTCTTACCGTTAACAACAACTTCAGAAAGCGACTGCGATGAAGGATACATTCTGAAAACAACTGGCTTTGACTTTGCATCTTTCAGAGTCACCCGTCGTGTGATGGTCTCATATCCGATGAACTTAACTGAAAGAATATAAGTTGAATTACTAAGATTGTCAATCTGGAACTTTCCTTCGTCATTGGTCACAGCACCAGTCTTAATCGACTCTATGTAGACAGTAGCCCCAGACAATGGTGCACCATCTTCGTCAATAACCTTACCAGCTATGGTTCCTTTCTGAGTCTGGGCAACAGCTGATGCTGAGAACGACACGAAAGCAATCAAAAAGATTAGAATTTTATTTTGCATTTCTAAAGAATTTAAAGTTTAGTTTTTGTGTTATTGTATGTAATTTAGGCGTACATTCCTAATGAATATTTCAGCCTGCAAAGTTCGTCATATTGGAAGAACACTACAATACCTTGAAAATATGATTTTATGAATACTAAGTTATGATTACGAAGCAGTAAAGATTTTAAATACAAGAAAAGTATAGTTAAGAGAAATGGATATAAAGCTGAGTTATTCTTAACCGAATAAGAGAATTGAATAGCAAATTGTTGTGGGATATTGAAATAACAAATCACTCAAAATGTGTAGTTGACTAGTTGACAAGTTGAGAATTAAGCTAAAGTTTATGAAAGTTGAGTAAGGGTATTAATTTTTGTTATAAAACTAAGCAAACAGGGATATGCGATTAAATAGGCTTAAGTAGAGATAACTAACAGACATACTGGAGGAAATGACGCAAATAATTAGAATTTTTATTCTTAATTTTGCATGACTATAAAAGAGTTGGGTATTATTTGGAGTGGTCTTGTTAAAGACATGGCTTTGATTATATAAAATAAGTGGAGACATGAAGAAGAATTTATTTAAACTTTTGGCTGGATTTGTTTTATTACTGGCAGTTGCTTATGTAGGAATATACAGTTACTCGAAGTTCTATCAGAATGGCGATGAAGAAGATGTGGTCAGACACTACATGACAGACATACCCGTAGAACCATCGCAGTTTAAGGAAGACTTCGACGATATACACCGACAGGTGGAGAAACACTATAAGCTATATAAACAGAAGGGAATCTCAATGGATTCGCTATACAATGTCTTTGCAGAAAAACTGAAGAATGAAGTTAAGACAAAAACAGACTACTGCAGAATGCTGATGGAGTACTTCGCAAGTCTTAACTCTGGCAACTGCTATGCTTATTTCAAAGAATATACTGCCAACTTCTGCCCTACCCTGATAGATGGAAGAGTTTTCGTAAATACCCTGAATGACTATCTGCGCGATAACGGTTTTAGAGAGAAAGATGAGATAGTTAGTATTGACGGCATTAAGACTAAAGACTGGATTGAAACCAACAGGAAATATTTTTCAGGTTCTACACCTGAGGCAAAGACTTTTAATACTGCAATGAATGTGTTTAATAATCCAATTGACTCCGTCAGGATATACACTGTAAAAAGAGATAATGACACACTTACACTCTGTCTGCCTCTGAAAAAAAGTGAATACTTCGGAGTTGCCCCAGGACTTTACCCTGTAGAATACAAGCAACTAAATGCTTCCGTTGGCTATATAGCAATAAACTCTATGAAAGATGAAAGCGTAGAATTGTTTGACAGTGCATATAACAAAGTAAAGAAACTGCCCTTCCTAATAATTGACATAAGGCGGAACAGCACTGGCAGTAGCGAAAACGGAATAAAAATATGCCAAAGTCTGCTAAAGAATGAGCAACCTCACTGCATGAACAAGAAAACAATAATGACACCAAACCCGAATACCTACAAAGGAAAATTGTTCCTGCTGATAGACACTTATACTTACGGGGCAGCAGAGTGTTTTGCAATAGACTTGCTGGAAAGCGGCAATGTTACTTTAGTAGGCAAAACTACAGGTGGAGATGCCGTAAACAGCATAAGAACATACTGCTCAAGGCATGGAATTTATTTCCGTCTGCCTACCCATTCACAAAAAAAGTCGCCAAAAGATTTTCAAATGGAAGGTATAGGTATTAAACCGCATTACATGGTTGAGCAGAATGTTATTGACTTTTTAGATGACAGGGATACACAACTTAACTATATCCTGAACTGGCTTGGAGGCGACGACTAAGCTGCAACTCTCAGCAAAATAAAAATAATGGCTGCCTTCAGGAAAAGAAAGCAGCCATTATATTTATAAACTATTGAATAAACTATTTTACAATCTTAACAATACGACCGTCTTGACGCAGTATATTTATTCCTCGCTGCATATTCTGCAAACGACGACCGTCAATACTATATATTTCTTTAACTTTTTCTCCAGAAGTTACTGTCTCTACTGCAGCCGCTTCATCGCTCATTTCTTCTACATTAGAAAATAAATAGGTTTCATATTCAGCATTATAGACCCAAGGCTGTGACAAATAGAAATCTACTCTGCCCTTAGGCACATAAAGTGTACCGCCTTCCATTAAGTTTTCAGAAACAAAAGCAAGTTCGGCCACATCTGTCAGGTTTTCTGGATAACAATATACCTCACTAAGTTCTGCACATTCCGAAAATGCCATGTCACCAATAGTCTGAATATTGTTGTTGAGCTTGATGGTCTTCAAATACATATTTGAAGAAAAGGCTAACTCTGCAATTTCGGTAACAGATGGTTTTGTGGTATAAACTTCGTCTGTACAACCAGCAGGGAAAGCTATAAGCACAGCTTTATCCTTAGAATAAAGAATACCATTATCTGATGCATAATTCTCATTATTTTCATCTACATTAATCTTCATCAATGATACAGCGTATTGAAAAGCACCTGGAAAAAGTTCGTTTACCGACGCAGGTATATCTATAGTAACCAAATTGACGGTATTAGCAAAAGCTCCATATCCAATAGACTCAACTCCGTCTTCAAGAATTATTTCAGACATGACACAACCTGAAAAGACCCCTTCACCGATGGTTTTAACATAACTAGGCACAGTAAGACTCTGCATTCCATACACATTAGCAAAACAATTACTGCCTAATTCTTCAACTGTTGAAGGAATTACATAACCCTCTTCGACTCTTGCACAAGGATAGCAAACAAGCACCGACTTATCATTATTGAAAAGAACACCATCAAGAGCAGAATAATTCAAATTTTCATTATCAACTGTAAGTGTTTCAAGTGCAGGGAGTGTGTAGAGAATTACAGGGTCAATGCTTTCAATATTTTTACCTATATGAATGAGTTTCAAAGAATTATCTAAAACAAGCAAAGAAGCTTCAAGTGCAGTTAAACCACTGCCAAAATATATTTCCTCAAGTCCGCCCATTCGCTGGAATGCTCCAATTCCAAGCGTGGTAACATTGTCTGGAACTACTATCTTTTTTATTGCATCACAAAGTAGGAAAACTCCTGAGCCGATGCTTGTTACACTCTCTGGTATATCTATTTCAGAAAGATTTGAACATCCGCTAAGAGCCTGAGTTCCTATTTCAACAATACTTTCAGGCAGCTTGAGAGTAGTGAGTTTCTTTGAATTATACATTAGGAATGAACCAAAAACATTATCTGCTGTCTTATAATTCTGATTAGCATAACTAAAGTACACATCATCACTGGTAACAATATCAACACCAGAAAGATCAAGTTCTGTCAACTGACCATCAGTTAAAGAATTAACTCCTTTTGCTCCAGCCATGTCGCGCAGTAAAATAAAATCATTACCGTTAAGTTTACCCGTAACTGTCAGTTTTGTAATATTATACTTATCTCCATCACTAATAAATGTGTTAAGAGTACCAGCAGTTTCAACATGAATAATACGTTCTTCTTGAGCTAAAGCAACTAAAGAAATAGTTATAAAACAAATAATTAAGTAGATTTTTCTCATAAAAATAGCATTTACCTTAGTTAATAATTAGTTTTGTCTCGACAAATATAAAAATATAAAATTGTAAATAAAAACAAGACTACATTTTTTATAATAATTTAAGAACTAAAGTAAAAAAGAATGAAATAGCTGTTGGTGAACAGAATAATAATACAAATGCTTAACTTATGGAAATAAAAAACAACTTATTAACAATAAAGGATAAAGACAGGGACAAAAAAAAGTCCCGCCTTCAGGGTGGAAGGCAGGACGACCGCGGGACAAATCAGAGTCCCGAAATATAAAGGGGGCGGCTGCCTACTCTCCCGCATTGCATTGCAGTACCATCGGCGC
>Ga0256405_10001329_pt1 | contig 68169 bp, 64 predicted proteins | sample RumenRJG_02DNA_FD_189096 | JGI IMG/M metagenome (GOLD analysis project Ga0256405, IMG submission 189096) | Bovine rumen microbial communities from Lethbridge, Alberta, Canada - RJG_02 | ecosystem: Host-associated > Mammals > Digestive system > Stomach > Rumen | place: Canada: Alberta... | reverse complement strand
GTGGAAATTGAGAACCGCCCGGCTCCATTGTCCTTTGGTTAAAATTTCATTATCGGCATAAATTTACTATTTTTGTCGTACAAACCTTGATACAGATAACTACGCTGCAAATCTAAGGTTTGTAGAAATCCTTGGAAATGAAAAAGTTCATTATTCAATACTGGTGGACACTCATCGCTTTCATGGCGTTTGTCATGATCATCATGCTTGTCCTTTTTATGACCGCCCCGCCTACCGTATTTGAAACCATTGTCGGTATCCTGTTATTATTGACGTTAATCGCACTGCTCGCCTCATGGGTCATCTTACTGATAAATAAGCAATGGCTGAAGTGTTTTCTCTCGTTTGTATTATCTTTGGTGACGATTGTCGTCCTCGGAGGGATGCTTGCCTTTTCAGCAATGTGGGGACCCGGCTATGATGACTTTGGTAAAAAACATAAAATACCTGATGGCCTGGAATATAGTATTCCATTAGAGAGCTCTACTCTATCTGTTGCAATAGACAGTTTGGATATAAACACATATCTTCAAATCTGGGATGGTGGTCAAGGAGGAATCTATGATTATGACTTTTATTATGGCTCCATACCTGCCGGAGAAGTGTTTCTTCGATGCTTTGAGATTACAGAGAATATTCCACTTTCCGAAAGCAGACTCCCTGAAAGAAGCAAAGTCTCTATTGATTCTACAGAAGCGTTTTCTCAACTTGTACATAATCAGAGCTTTACCATCTACGAAGGTGATTGGGGCGATTACTATGCTGCAAGGATTGAAGTCTGGCATAAGGATGCCAAAACCGGGCAGGAAACCAAACTGATGGAGAAGGTTTATCGTGTAGAGGGGTGGGAGCGATAGTAATCAAGGAATAGTCCCTGGTTTTTTTGTGGCGGTTTTTGGATATTCGATATTTATTGTAGGTTTACAGAAAATTTCTAATATGGGCAAGTCAACAAAAAGAATAGTAAAGCTCACAGGTATTATTCTCTTGGTGATAGTGTTTATATGTGTCACCATATCGATAACACCAACACTCGGTCTGCAGATTCCTTTCAACGAGTGGGTTTGGAAGCATCATCCAGTTCAGAAGATTCGGTACTATATGTCAGATGACCTTGTCACAAAACTAAACATTGAAAAACCGAATATAGAAGAGGTGGCGGAACTGTTAGGCCCAGAGATGATGGGAGGCCATCACATACAAGTGGGTGACAAATGGGTAACATACTTTTTAAAAACTCCTCCTTTTCATTTTATGGGACTTGATATGTATACTTTAGATATTTGTTTTGAGGAAGATGGTTCGTTCATAGAGGCGAGTGTGAACTTCTCAGATTAAAGTCTCATTCTCGTTTATTATGTGATGATGATTTGATAATTATAATATTATTTCTATTTTTGCATTGTTATATACCATATGTATAATAGTGCAATTTATATGGATAAAGTAACTGTTGCAGGTATCTCAATTCCTTTGAGGGAATGGTCAAGGGCGCAGCTAAAGGGTGTCCCCATTATTTATTCCTATAGTTACCGTTTCTATGATTTCTCCTTTAAAGGATGTCAGATGATATTGTTGGAGCCGAATCAGAAGCAATCCACGCCTTCAACATGCAGAAAGACGGCCGATCGCATAGAAGAGATATTCGGCCGTGTGGTTGTTTTTTTCTTCGACAGCCTTCTATTTTACCAGCGTAAGCGTTTGCTAGAACATGGAGTTTATTATATCTCAGGAGAAAGAGATGCTTTCTTGCCAATGCTTATGGCATCCCAGGTAAAGAAGAAAAAAGCATCGACAAAGCTCTCGGCGGCTGCTCAGTACCTGATTATGTTTCACATCCAGAGTGAGTCACTTGAACATCGGTCCCTGCAAGAATTAGCGGGAGCCCTTCCATATACCTATGTCAGCATTGCCAAAGCTGTCCAAAACCTGGAAGAGTTGGGTCTGTGTCGGTGTCAGCGGGATTCGGCCGGAAGCAAATCAATCGACTTTATATCGAACGGGAAAGAGCTGTGGGATAAAGCGAAGCCGTTTATGATATCCCCAATCAAGGAGCGCTACTATTGCACCAGCTTGCCCGAAGGACACTTTCTCGCCTCCGGAGTATCGGCGTTATCAATGTACTCTCATCTGGATTCGGATCCCGAGCAGGCTATCGCCGTATATGGAAAGGAGTGGGAAAAAGAGCAGTTCGAGAACCTTAACACGTTTGAGGGGCCCATTATTGTAGAGTTTTGGAGATATCCGGTCATCGGTAATACAAGCGTAGACAAATTATCACTATATTTGAGCATGGAGGATGATCCGGATCCCCGGGTCCATAAAGAACTTGAATATATGCTTGAAAGTGTATGGAAGAGATCGTAAAGGGAATTGATGCTTTTAGGGCGGCTTTCGCACCGGAACATTGACGCTGTGATTGGCAAGACACAGTGTGTCTCCAATCAGCTGGGATATGTGTTCTCCGGAGAGCATCACAGCTTCAACCCCGGCCGGCATATTGTATTATAAAAATTTGAACATGCAATGAATCTAACTGTATTAACAAGCATAATTGCTATTTCAGTTGTTGCTTCTTTATTTGGTTCACAAGTTTCTAAAACCAAGAAGATGGAGCCATTTACGGCCGATAAGGCTGTATGGTATTATGAACAAGAGATGCAGAATTATCTCAAGACCACAGGAAAAAGTGAAAAGGACCTGAATGATGAAGACAGAAATCGTATTTGGGAATACTCCTGTAACCATTGTGCAATGTTTCTTACCTGGGCAATTATGAAGGGCTTTTGTGGAGAAGTCCATTTAAATGATGAGCCGGAGGCAGTGGAGGCAGTTAAGAAGAAGGAAATGACTGGAACGGCTTTTTTTATCAAATATTGTGACTGCAAGTTATGGAGAGAGGATTTCTCTGATAAGATTCTTCCTTTTGTTGATGCCTACTATTATTCAAAATATCTTAATGATTATAATAGGATTGTCAAGAAGAAGCTTAAAAAGAATCCGCTGGGATTGTCCTTTTCCTGGGATGATTATGTCGTGATCGAGAAGGCCCTAGATAAAGAATATAGGAAATGGAAACTCAGGAAGAAACTTTTTTAAAGCTGGATTGTCGTAACTCTTTGTGGGGATATTGGATCCAGATTCATGGCTTAATAATAATCCCGCGGAGAAAACCGCGGGATTGTTTTATTCTGATTTGCTGGCTTTGTCGGCAAGGTCGTTGGCGTAGGCGAGCGCGGGGACAATGTTGTCGAAGATATGCTCGCGGCCAAGTTCTTTGTCAATGCCAAACTTTTCAAGGGTACTCATAACCTCTGGCTGAACGCCCGAAAGAACAACCTGCAGGCCTCTCTGACGCGCCATATCGCAAAGGTGACGCAGGTTCTTTACACCGGTAGAATCGATGAAAGGAACCTTCCTCATCCTGATAATACGGCAATAGGTGCGGGTAGGATGCTTGCTAAGCATGTCTTCCTCCCTAGCGGCCAGACCAAAGAAATAAGGTCCGTTGATTTCGTAGATCTCTACACCCTTATGGATGTCCAGACGCTCGATGTCGCCGGCCTGGGCAATATCGTCATCCTCTGTAGCGGCGATGCTCTCTTCATCGATAACACGGATGGAAGAGGTCTGCATCGTACGGCGTACAAAGAGGATAATGGCCAGAAGAATACCGAACTCGATGGCAACGGTAAGGTCTACAATCACCGTAAGGAAGAAGGTGATCAGAAGCACGGCAATGTCGCTCTTGTCGCCCTTGAGCAGGTACTTGAAGGTCTTCCACTCGCTCATATTGTAGGCCACAACCACAAGGATGGCAGCCAGGCAGCCCAGCGGTACGTAAACCACGTAAGGCATAAGGAAGAGGAAGATCATGAGCAGTACTATTGCATGAACAAGGCCTGCGACAGAAGTCTTTGCACCGTTGTTGATGCTTGCCATAGTACGTGCCAGGGCGCCTGTAGAAGGGATACCTCCAAAGATAGGGGTGACGATGTTGGCAATACCCTGGGCAATGAGTTCCGTATTTGAATGATGCTGCTTACCTGTTACACCATCGGCAACCATGGCTGCCAGCAGCGACTCTATTGCGCACAGCATGGCAATGGTAAAGGCCGGCGAGAACAGCTCGCGTATGGTGTCGTAGCTGAAGTCAGGCATTACCGGGGAAGGAAGGGCCATCCCGCCCGCAAGGCTGGGGAATTTAGAGCCGATGGTGGCGAATTCCATGCCTGCAGAACTGTTGAGGATAATAGCGATTGCCGTACCAAGCAGCAGGGCAATCAGCGCTCCAGGAACTTTTCTGGTCACATACCTGTTCCATATAATAATAGTCAGCAGGCAGAAGAAACTGAGCGCAGCCTCCGGCCAGTTGATATTACCGATATTCTGGAAGTAGCATACCCACTGAGGAATAAAACCGGACGGCACGGCAACATCGGCCATACCCAAAAAGTCCTTCATCTGGGTAGAGAAGATGGTCAGCGCGATACCGCTTGTAAAGCCCACCACAATGGGGTAGGGAATGAATTTGAAGACCGCGCCCATACGGCAAAGCCCCATAACCACAAGCATGACACCTGCCATTATGGTTGCGATGGTGAGTCCGGTCATACCGAACTTGGCAATAATGCCCGCGATGACTACGATAAAGGCTCCTGTAGGGCCACCGATCAGGTAGCGTGAGCCTCCGAATATTGCAATGATGAAGCCTGCAACAATGGCCGTAATAAGGCCCTGCTGCGGCGTAACTCCGGATGCTATACCAAACGCAATTGCCAGCGGGAGGGCAATAATACCCACGATAACGCCGGCAATCAAGTCTGAGATAAAGCGATCCTTACTATATCTGCCCTTCTGGAACAGATGGAAGAATTTTGGGTTGAAAACCCTGTTGTATCTCATAAATGTAAATTAATGCGGGGCAGCCCGCCAGCTCCTTAACCAAGGAAGCTGAGCAGGATACCCGCAGCAACTGCAGAACCTATGACGCCTGCCACATTGGGACCCATGGCGTGCATAAGAAGGTGATTGTTTTTGTCGAATTCTCTACCTACTACCTCTGATACGCGGGCACTGTCCGGAACTGCCGATACGCCTGCGTTACCGATAAGCGGGTTGATCTTCTTTGCGGGGTTCTTAATGAACACGTTGATACCCTTGACAAACAGCACGCCGCATGTAGTGGCAATTACGAAGGAAAGAAGTCCAAGTCCGAAGATAAGGAGACTCTTGCCCGTAAGGAACTTGTCTGCCTGGGTAGATGCACCCACGGTAAGACCAATAAGGGTGGTAACAACGTCAATGAGCGGACCGCGTGCGGTCTCTGCCAGACGACGGGTGACACCGCTTTCCTTAAGCAGGTTGCCAAAGAACAGCATACCCAGCAGCGGCAGGCCTGAAGGCACGATGAATGCCGTTGTAAGGAAGCCGACGATAGGGAAGATCATCTTCTCCTTAGGGCTTACCTGACGGGGTGTAGGCATCTTTATCAGACGCTCTTTCTTGTTTGTGAGGGCAAGCATTATAGGCCTCTGGATCACAGGCACAAGTGCCATGTAAGAGTAGGCCGATACTGCAATTGCACCCATCAGGTCCGGTGCAAGCTTGGATGAAAGGAAGATTGCGGTAGGACCGTCTGCTCCGCCGATGATGCCGATGGCACCGGCCTCGTTAGGCAGGAAGCCAACGTGCATGGCAAGCAGATATGCGCCAAAAATACCCATCTGCGCTGCCGCACCTATTAATATAAGGCGTGGCTGCGAAATAAGGGCAGAGAAATCCGTCATTGCACCGATGCCCAGGAAGATGAGCGGCGGGTACCAACCCATCTTCACGCCCTGGTACAGGGTGTTCAGAACGGATCCGTTCTCATAAATACCGATATTCAGTCCGGGGAACATTGGAATATTGCCAATGATCATACCGAAGCCGATAGGAACCAGCAGAAGCGGCTCCCACTCCTTGATGATGGCAACGGTAATGAAGCCTATTCCAATAGCAATCATAACCAGATTCTGCCAAGCTACGTTGGCAAAACCGGTAAACTGCCAGAACTGCTCCAGACTGCTTATAATCTGATCCATAGGGGAGTGTTAAGCGATAGATACGATGTCTGCGCCCTCCAGTACGGAGTCGCCTTTGTTAACATGGATTGCAGAGATGGTACCGTCCTGGGTAGCTGCTATCTCGTTTTCCATCTTCATTGCCTCTATAACGGCAACCTTCTGGCCGGCCTTTACAGCCTGGCCTTCCTTAACGGAAACTTCAATGATAACGCCCGGAAGCGGGGAAGTAACCTTTACACCTGCGCCTGCTGCGGGTTTTGCTGCGGGAGCGGCGGCAGCTGCAGGAGCGGCCTGTGCGGCAGCGGCAACGGGAGCGGCGGCAACTGCAGGAGCAGCTGCGGGCTGGTTCTCCAGTTCTACCTCGTAGTCTTTGCCGTTAACGTTTACCTTGGCAATCTTGTCTTCAATGCTACCGATGGTAACGTTGTACTCTTTACCGGAAATTTTGAATTTATAATTTGACATAGTCTAAAATTTATCTAGGTAATTGTCTGAAATTCAGTTGTTTATTACGCCATGCGGAACTATTGCCCTGCTGGAAGGTAACAACAAAGCTCTCTGCGTCATGGACAGACTGCGTCAGGTGAAGATGCAGGGCCATGGCAATAGCGGCGATGTCGTCTCCTCCCTGTTCCATCTCAAGAGCCAGTGCAATGGCAAGAGCTGTGGCGTCGTCCATGGGAACATCCTTGGATGAAGCCTTCTTCTTGGGAGCAGCCTCTTTCTTTGTCTGCTTGCTCTTGTCTTTGAACAGGCTGGTGAACAGGAACCAGAGTATAGCCAGTGACAGGAAGACAACGCTTACGGAAACAATCGTAAGGATGAAGCCGTGAGGGTCTTTTTCTGCCATCTGCTGGGCCTTGGTCTTGCTGTCTACGCTGTCGTTAAGGATACGGGGCGTAGGAACGCAAGGCTCGGCAGATGTGGCATGCTTAATCTGCTTCGCATCTACCGGGAACTTGGCTACGGACATTCCGTCGGGCAGGTTTGCGGGTACAACCAGGGAATCTATGATTGTACGTCCGTCGTTGCTGACCAGATAAACGGTGCTGCCCTTCTGTACTTTAAAGTCTGTGTAGAAAGTACCCTGGGCGCCGTTTCCGCTGGCATAGAACAGCATAACCTGGCGGGGGAGTATCTGGGTACGGCTGTCACTCTTGGGGATTAGGCTCTTCTTGAGATTGGATTTGTCATCCGTCAGGAAGCAGCCGCCTATGGTGACGGTACCCTGCGATGTATTAAGGATCTCTATCCAGCCGTTCCTGGCGCCGTAGTCATCCAGGATGCCGGTACTGTCGGGTACGGCCAGAGCCTCGGATATGATAAGATCCGATACGTTCTGGGCCTTGGCACCCAAGCCGCACAGGCAGGCAAGAAGAGATATTATCAGTATACGTTTTTTCATCATCCGCTTTATTAGAGAGGAAGATTATCGTGCTTCTTGGCAGGAACGTTCTGGCGCTTGCCGGCAAGCTGCTCCAGTGCCCTGATAACACGGAAACGGGTATTGCGAGGCTCGATGACATCGTCTATGTAGCCCTTTTCCGCTGCACGGTAAGGATTGTTGAAGAGGTCTTCATATTCCTCTTTCTTGGCTGCGCGGATGGCTGCTTTTTCTGCAGGGTCCTCTGTGCTCTTAAGATCCTTTGCATAAAGGATGTTAACGGCACCGTCGGCACCCATTACTGCAATCTGAGCTGAAGGCCATGCATAGTTGATGTCGCCCCTGAGCTGTTTGCAGCTCATGACGATATGCGCGCCGCCGTAGCTCTTGCGAAGCGTAACGGTAACCTTGGGAACGGTAGCCTCTCCGTAAGCATAGAGCAGTTTTGCTCCGTTGGTGATGATGGCACCGTATTCCTGCTGTGTTCCGGGCAGGAAGCCGGGAACGTCAACCAATGTTACGATAGGAATGTTGAAGGCGTCGCAGAAACGTACGAAGCGGGATGCCTTGCGGGATGCGTTGATATCAAGCACGCCGGCAAGCATCTGGGGCTGGTTTGCAACGATACCCACGCTGCGGCCGTTCATGTGTGCGAAACCTACGATGATGTTCTTTGCAAAGTTCTTGTGAATTTCAAAGAACTTGCCGTCATCTACGATAGCGCCAATCACCTTGTACATATCGTAAGCCTTGTTGGGATTATCGGGGATAATCTCGTTCAGGCTGTCCTCTACGCGGGAAATAGGGTCTGCAGTAGGAACTACAGGTGCTTCCTCAAGGTTGTTCTGGGGAATGTAAGAGAGCAGTTCCTTGATGGTGGCGATTGCCTGATCCTCGTTGTCGGCTGCAAAATGTGCAACGCCGCTCTTTGTGGCGTGTACGCTTGCGCCGCCAAGGTTCTCCTGGTCTACATCCTCTCCGGTAACGCTCTTAACAACGGCCGGGCCGGTAAGGAACATGTATGAAGTGTCCTTAACCATGAGGGTGAAGTCCGTAAGGGCGGGGGAGTAAACCGCACCGCCGGCGCAAGGACCGAAGATTCCTGAAATCTGGGGAACTACGCCTGAGGCAAGGATGTTGCGCTCGAAGATCTCGCCAAAACCGGCAAGGGAGTCGATACCTTCCTGAATACGTGCACCGCCGGAATCATTGATTCCGATGCAGGGAGCTCCGTTGCGGACAGCCATATCCATCACCTTGCAGATTTTCTCTGACATGGTCTTGGAAAGGGAACCGCCGGAAACGGTAAAGTCCTGTGCAAAAACGTAAACCATCCTGCCGTTGATGGTACCGCAACCGGTAACTACGCCGTCGCCGTCAAAATGCTGCTTCTCCATACCGAAGTTGGTGCAGCGGTGCTGGACAAACATGTCGAACTCTTCAAAAGAGCCCTCGTCCAGAAGCTTGGCGATACGCTCGCGGGCTGTGTATTTTCCTTTCTGGTGCTGAGCTTCTATTCTTTTTTCACCGCCGCCAAGCTTGGCATTGGCCCTGCGCTCAACCAGTTTTTGTATGTTGTCTTGCTGAATGGACATATTAAATAATAATCTGGATTATTCCTCTGCGGGCTTGAGGGTGGTGTAAACGTTGGTTACATCCTCGTCGTCCTCAAGAAGGCCGGTAAGCTTGTCCAGGGTTGAACGCTGCTCGGGGGTAACCTCTTTAAGATCAACGTTAGGGATGCGCTCAAAACCACCGGAAATAAGCTCGAAGCCGTTCTCCTCAATATATTTCTGGATTGCACCGTATGCGGTGTAGTCACCGTAGATGCAAACCTCTACTGTTACGTTTTCGTCCTCGTCCTCTACCTCCTGCTTGAATACCTCGTCTGCACCGAAGTCGATGAGTTCAAGTTCGAGCTCTTCAATGTCGATGGGCTTTGCGGGGTCTTCCTTAAGACGGAAAACGCACTTGTGGTCGAACATGAAGGCAACGCTGCCGCTTGTTCCAAGGGAACCGCCGCACTTGGTGAAGTAGCTGCGGACGTTTGCAACGGTACGGGTGTTGTTGTCAGTTGCTGCCTCTACAAGGTAGGCGATACCGTGAGGGCCGTAGCCTTCGTATACAATCTCCTTGAAGTCTCCAAGGGTCTTGTCGGTAGCCTTCTTGATGGCGCGCTCGATGTTCTCTTTAGGCATCTGCTCTGAACGGGCCTCTGCCAAAAGGGCACGGAGACGGGGGTTGCCGGTTACATCGGGGCCTCCGTTCTTAACGGCGATGGTAATCTCTTTTCCAAGTTTGGTGAATACGCGGGCCATATGACCCCATCTTTTCATCTTTCTTTCCTTACGGAACTCAAATGCTCTTCCCATTGTCGTTAATTATTTTGCGTTTTCGATTCTGCTGATGTACTTGTCAATCTGCATACCCTGGATGGTGTTGGGGTACTGATCCTTGATTTCTTTGTAGAAAGCGAGTGCCTTCTGGGCGTCTCCAAGCTGCTCTGCTACGCGGCCGGCTTTCTGGAGGTATTCTGCAGAGTAGTCGTTCTCAACCTTGCGTGCAGCTTTCTCGTAGCAAGCGAGTGCGTTGTTGAAGTCCTCAAGACCTGCATAAGCGTCACCCTGAGCGGCGATAGCCCTCTGTGCCAGGATGGACTCCTTGCCGTTGTACTGCTTCAGATAGTCAAGGGCGTTCTGGTAGTTGCCAAGCTGAAGCTCGCATACACCAGCATAGAAGTAAACGGCCTCACCGGCGTTGCTGCCATATTCTGCAACAATCTGCTCAAAGCCAAGGAAGTTGCCGTCACCCTTGAGTGCAAGCTCGTATTCTCCCTGCTGGAAAACCTCTTCTGCCTGGAAGGTCTGTGCCTGTGCCTCTTTAATCTTGGGCTGGCGTACGAAGTTGTTGTATGCCAGAATGCCGAGTCCTACTACGAGGATAGCGCAAAGGCTGCCCCAAATGATTTTCTTGTTCTCGTTGAAAAACTGCTGAACTTTGTTTACGTTCTCTTCAACCTTCTCCTGCTGGAGTTTTTCCTGATTTTTGATGTCTTTGTTTGCCATAATATTTGTTAATTTTTTATTTGCTAAATACTTCCTCTCCCGCGCTACGCGCGAAAGGGGATGCAAAAATACAAAAAAATTATGTAATACTGCAATTTGATAAAGAATAATGGAAAAATTTTGATAAATTTGTAAGCATTTAATGACAGACTGACCGTGCAATATTTGAAGAAAATACTGGTTAATGACTTCCGGAACATTGCTCTGGCAGAGCTTGAATTCTGCCCCAACGTCAACTGTATTTCCGGAAATAACGGTGAAGGAAAAACCAACTTACTGGATGCGATTTACTACCTGTCAATGACAAAAAGCGCCTTCGTTCCGGTAGAGAAGCATAACTTTCGGTATGGTACCGAAAGCTTCTCTTTAGCAGGCACTTACGCAATGAATGACGGACTGGTATCCCGCTTTGCAATTCAAGTTTCTGCCTCTGGGGAAAAGAAACTCAGGAGGGACGACAAACCCTGCCAGAAAGTTTCTTCCCACATAGGCGTCCTGCCCGTAGTAATGGTGTCCCCGGCGGACACTCAGCTGGTCAGCGAATCCGGTGAAGAACGACGCCGTTTCGTAAATGCCGTCCTGTCCCAGATAAGCGCAGATTACCTTCAGAACATCCAGCAGTATAACCGCCTTCTGGTTCAAAGGAACCGCCTTCTTAAGGACATCAATCCGGACCTCGCCCTTCTTGGCGTGCTGTCAGAGCAGATGTCTGCCTGCGCCGCCAGGGTTTATGAGCGAAGGAAGGCTCTGGCAGAGGGCTTGATGCCGCTTCTGGGCAAGTACTACGAGCTTATTTCCGGAGGAAAGGAAGTCGTTGGTATCCAGTATGTTTCAGACCTTGACAAAGCTCCTTTAGCAGAGATACTGGAGCGCAACCGTGACCGTGACCTGGCAGTAGGTTTTACTACTTCAGGCATCCAGAGGGATGACTTCAAGTTCACCCTTAATGGTTATCCAATCCGCGTCTGCGGCTCACAGGGCCAGCAGAAATCCTTCCTTGTTGCCCTGAAGTTCTCTCAGTACGACCTTATGCAAAAGGAATACGGATTCGCCCCCGTACTGCTGCTGGACGACGTTTTTGATAAACTTGATCCCGGCCGCATCGCCAATCTGCTTTCGCTTGTGGCGGGCAAGGACTTCGGCCAGATATTCATAACCGACAGCAATAAGGTGCGCATGCAGTCTATAGTTGACAGAATAACGGAAGACAGAACATACTACGAGGCCGTCGGTGGCCAGTTTAACAGATTGGAGGTGCAGGATGGCAGGTAGTTCAAGGCTGGACAGAAAAGAGGCGGTGGGCATGGATGTGCTGATAGAAAATTTCATCAAGGAGATGAAGTTGTCGTCGGGACTTAACAGGCAGCGGGTATTCGAGGCCTGGGACCAGGCCAGCGGCGCCGGTCCGGCCACCATCCGCAAAGGGCTTAAAAACGGGGTGCTGTATTGCAGCATATCGTCATCCGCCCTGCGCCAGCAGCTCTTCTTCCGAAGAACGGAAATATTGAACAAAATTAACGCGATACTAAAAGAAGATACCCTTTTTACCAAAGATGGTAAAGATGGTAACTATCTGAAAAACATTATTTTGCAATAATGGCTAAACCAAAGATTGTCGTAGATCGGGCTATACCTTTCCTGGAGGGTTTGTTCGAGCCCTATGCCAGGGTGGAGTATATGCACGCAGACCAGATCACTCATGACTCCCTGCTTGATGCGGAGGTCCTTATTACCCGTACCAGGACAAAATGCAACAAGGAGTTACTTAAGGGTACGGGTATACAAATGATTGCGTCCGCTACCATCGGCACGGACCATATCGATATGCCGTATTGCGACAAAGCTGGCATCATCGTACGCAACGCGCCCGGCTGCAATGCGGGCGGTGTGATGGAATATGTGTTCTGCGCCCTGTACGGCGTTGCTGCAAGAAGGCGAATCAACCTTTCCGGCAAGACGATTGGCGTAATTGGTGTAGGAAACGTAGGAAAAAGGGTAGTTGGAATGTCCAGGGCCCTGGGTTTCAGGACCCTTTTGTGCGATCCTCCGCGCGCCGAGGCCGAGGGCGGTTTTGATTTCTGTACGCTTGACCAGTTGCTGGCAGAGTCGGATATCGTCACCCTGCATGTCCCGCTAAACGAGACTACTGATAACATGGCCAACAAGGCCTTCTTTAAAAAGATGCGCAAGGGCGCCATATTTATCAATGCTTCCAGGGGCGAAATAGTTGACGATAAGGCACTTATGGCTGCAATTCCGCACCTTGGACCGGTTATCATCGACACATGGAGGAATGAGCCTGACATCAACCGTGACCTTATGGAAATGGTGGACATTGCTACGCCTCATATCGCCGGCTATTCCTATCAGGGTAAGATGAATGCGACGGCGGCAGTTGTGCGTGCAGTGGCCAGACACCTGAAAATAGAGTCACTGTACGAATTCTTCCCTGCCGACGACCGTCCTGAAAGCACGGCCGTCAAACTGGACCTGGACGGTCTTAGCCAGGGCGAAATCGCCTCTGTGCTGTCTTACAACTATCCTATTTTTACGGACGACTTCCTGTTCAGGATAGACCCTTCCCGCTTCGAGGCCATGAGAGAGGAATACAACTATAGACGAGAGATTTACGTCGATTATAAATAATTATAAATCAACCACATATTATGTTCACTCAGAAAGATTTGCACCAGTTTGCCGTTGCCGGCATTCAAGAGAAAACCGTTGACGCCCAGATAGAGCGTTTCAAGAAAGGCTTCCCATGGATGAAAATCGTTGGTGCAGCCACCCCGGAAAGAGGAATCACCGTTCTTTCAGAAAATGAGCAGGACGAGGCTATAGCCTATGCAGATAAGGCTAAGGTGGCCGGGAAATGCAAGTTCGTTCCTGCCTCCGGTGCCGCCAGCCGTATGTTTAAAGATATTTTCTCCGGTTTGGCCAAGTTGGAAAGCGGGGAGAGCCTCCCTGAAGACGCCCAGGTATTTAAGCTTGCCGCCAATATAGAGAAGTTCGCGTTTTACAGGAAAGAGGTCTTTGGCAAACCTGCCACCGGACCTGATTATGCCAGAAAGGTGGCGGCCGCCCTTCTGCTCGAGCCCGGTCTGGGCTATGGCGTAAAGCCTAAGGGAGTGCTGGATTTCCATCGCTATCCAGGCGAAGTCCGCACTTCTTTTGCAGAGCATCTGGTAGAAGCCCAGAACTATATGCGCAATCCGGATAAAACCGTAACTCTTTGTGTTACAATTTCTCCGGAACATCGCACTTTGTTTGAGGCCGCCCTTGAAAAGGTTCGCCCGGAATACGAAAAACGCTACGGGGTAAAGTATAATGTTGAATTCACATACCAGGACAAAGCTACCGACACTATTGCCGTTGATATGCAGAACAAGCCGTTCCGTACCGACGACGGCAAATTGCTTTTCCGTCCTGCCGGACACGGAGCCTTGATTCATAACCTCAATAAGGTAAAATCGGAACTCGTATCAATCAAAAATATTGACAACGTGTCGATGGAACGCATGCTGCCCATTACTGCCCGTTTCAAGAAAGTGCTGATGGGTAAGTGTTTACAGCTCCGTGACCAGATATTCGACATGCTTCGTGAGTTCGATGCAATCTCTAATCCTCTGTCTGCTGACGCCCATGCGCTCTGCGACAGGGTAGAGGCCTTCCTTGACAGGGAACTTTGCATCCAGCTGCCGCTTTGCACCAATCAGATGGAAAGGATCAAACTGATTCGCAGCAAGCTTGACAGGCCTATCAGAGTTTGTGGTATGGTTAAGAACGAAGGCGAGCCCGGCGGTGGCCCCTTCATCATCGCAGGCAAGGATGGTTCTACCAACCTGCAAATACTTGAAAGTGTGCAAATTAACAAAGATGATCCGCAGTATGACTTTATAATGTCACAGGTCACCCATTTCAACCCTGTAGACCTTGTCTGCTGCCTTAACCGCTACAACGGAGAGAAGTTCAATCTTCTTAAATTTGTGGACGAGGATGCCGGCTTCATGAGTCAGAAGAGCTTTCAGGGCCGAGACCTTAAGGCATTGGAACTGCCCGGTCTTTGGAACGGCGCCATGAGCGACTGGAATACCTTGTTTGTAGAGGTTCCGCTGGAGACTTTCAACCCGGTTAAAGTTGTTCTGGATCTTTTGCGTCCTGCGCATCAGCCGGTTTCTTAAACCTCCATTGCCTGGGGGTAAGGCCGGTATAGCGTTTGAACTGCCGGAAAAAGTTAGATTTGTCATCGAAGCCAAGGTCATCTGCTATGGCTTCGATGCTCTTTTTATGGTCGTCGCGAATGACCTCACCGGCCTCTTTTATACGCATGGCAGTTTTCCAGCGGCGGAAATCGGTTTTGATTTCGTGCCTGAAGTAATGTCGCAGTACCCGTGCCGGGACCTTGATTTTTGTGGCCAATTCTGACAGGGTAAAGTCATTGTACCTTTTGCCTCTTGACGCCGTCCAGGCGTCAATTTTATTGGATATGGCTTCAGAAGATATTGGCATCCATTTAGATGCGTCTTCATCCTTGAAAGGACTTGAATAAATGCCGAACAGCAGGAGATTGTATCTTTCCGAAAGGCCTAGGGCGTTGATGAATTCCACCATAAAGATTCAATTTCTAAGCAAAAATAAGGAATTTTGACTAAATTTGCCAAAATTTATTGGATGAAAGATTTATCTGCATATAAAAATGCCTTCAGTAAGCTTGAAACTCCGTTCTATTTTTATGATACTGAGCTATTAAAGCGTACTGTGGCAGAGGTGGTGAGATGCTCGCAGAAGTATGACATAGACGTCCACTATGCCGTAAAGGCTAATGTAGAGGCGCGTCTTCTGCAGATTATTTCTGCCGCCGGCCTGGGAGCCGATGCCGTTTCCGGCAACGAGGTTTCATGGGCGGTGGAATGTGGCTTCCCAAAGAATAGGGTAGTCTTTGCAGGTGTTGGCAAAACAGATAAAGAGATTCGTCAATCACTTGGTATAGAGGCGTTTAACGTTGAGTCTCTGCAGGAACTGGAGGTTATAGACCAGATTGCCGGGGCCCAGGGCATGGTGGCAAATGTATCGTTGCGCATCAATCCCGGCGTAGATGCCCATACCCACAAGTTCATCACTACCGGACTGGAGGCCAACAAGTTTGGCCTGGTGCCTGAAGAATTCGCTCCTGCGGCAGAACTGCTGGGGCGTTTGAAGAACGTCCGCTTCGTAGGCCTGCACTTCCATATTGGTTCGCAAATAACTGATGTTCAGGATGTTTACGCGCAGGAATGCGTCCGTGCAGCAGAGGTCGTCAAGGCCTTCGAAGACAAAGGTCTTGCAGTAGAGCACATCGACCTTGGCGGCGGCCTTGGCGTTGATTACGACAACCCGGACCGCAATCCGGTACCGGACTTTGACCTGTGGATGCGCACGATTGCAGAGAATCTGACCCGCAGGCCCGGTGTTAAGGTGCTTGTAGAGCCCGGCCGTTCGCTTGTGGCAGAATGCGGTAGCCTTATTACCAAGGTCCTGTACATCAAACCGCGTACGGCCCGCACTTTTGTGGTTGTCGATGCCGGTATGAACAATCTTGTGCGTCCGGCCCTGTACGGTGCATATCACAGGATAGATAACATTTCATCCAATGCTCCGGAGGCAGTTTACGATATTGTAGGACCGGTTTGCGAGTCCAGCGACGTCTGGGGCTCTGACCGCCGTCTTCCTGCCAGCAGCAGGGGAGACCTGCTTGCAATTCGCAGTGCAGGTGCTTACGGCAGCGTAATGAGCAGTACATATAACCTGCGTGACAAGGCTCCGGCCTATTTTTCAGAAGATTTTGAAGTTTAATTAGAATAGAGATAACAGAGTATGTTTGAGAATCTGAGCGAGAGACTTGAAAGATCATTCAAGATACTTAAGGGCGAAGGCAAAATTACCGAAATCAATATATCGGAGACCGTAAAGGACATCCGCAGGGCGCTGCTTGACGCCGATGTCAGCTATCACGTTGCCAAGGAGTTCTGCGACCGTGTAAAGGTTAAGGCCATTGGCCAGAACGTAATTACTGCGGTTAAGCCGCAGCAGCTCATGGTCAAGATCGTCCACGACGAGCTTGCAGAGTTCATGGGCAGTGCGTCCTACGACATCAACCTTAAAGGCAGTCCTGCAGTAGTTCTGGTGGCCGGTCTTAACGGTTCCGGTAAAACCACCTTCAGTGGCAAGCTCGCCCTTCATGTAAAGAGCAAGAAAGGCATGAAGGTCCTTCTTGCTGCCTGCGATACCTTCCGTCCTGCTGCTATCGAGCAGTTGAAGGTGCTGGGAGAACAGGTTCAGGTTCCCGTTTATACGGAAGAGGGCGTGAAGGATCCTATCGCCATTGCAAAGAATGCGGTTAAATATGCCCGTGACAACGGCTTCTCTGTGGTTATCGTCGATACCGCCGGCCGTCTTGCAGTGGACGAAGAACTGATGAACGAGATTTCCGCCCTGCACAAGGCTGTACAGCCGCAAGAGACCCTCTTTGTAGTTGATGCAATGACCGGTCAGGATGCCGTTGAGACCGCAAAAGCCTTCAACGACAGGCTCGACTTCGACGGAGTTGTACTTACCAAGATGGATGGTGACACCCGTGGTGGTGCAGCCCTTTCTATCAAGGCCGTCGTAGGCAAGCCTATCAAGTTTGTCTCTACCGGTGAAAAGATGGAGGCCCTGGATATCTTCCACCCGGACCGTGTTGCAGACCGTATCCTGGGCATGGGTGATGTTGTAACCTTGGTAGAGAAGGCTCAGGAGCAGTTTGACGAGCAGCAGGCCCGCGAGCTCAAGAAGAAACTGGCCAAGGATAAATTCACCTTCATGGACTTCTATGAGCAGATCCAGCAGGTTAAGAAGATGGGAAACATCAAGGACCTTGCTTCCATGATTCCCGGCGTAGGCAAAGCCCTTAAGGATGTAGATATAGACAACGATTCATTCAAGGGCGTCGAGGCCATCATCATGTCCATGACTCCCTATGAGCGCGAGCATCCGGATGTAATCAACGGCAGCCGCCGCAAGCGTATCGCCGACGGTTCCGGTACTTCAATCGCAGAGGTTAACCGCCTTCTGAAGCAGTTCGAGGGCACCCGCAAGATGATGAAGACCGCCATGACCGGCAACCTCATGCAGCGCATGAAAGGCTTCAGAAGATAAGAAAAACCGCTGTTCAACACAGCGGTTTTTCTTTATTACCATTACCAGTTTATTCCCAGTTACCTTATCCACAATGGAAGGACTACATTATTTAAAAAGTAATTTCATATCTCTTTCCAGAGCCAACTCTGCGAGGGCTTTCGGAACGAAAGACCACTGGCCGATAACGGCGGGATTGCCGATGGCTTCGGGCTCGATGGCTCCGTGCTGCTGTAGATACTGGTAGATGATTTCTCGGATTTCCGGATAACGGGCAACAGTGCGCCCGGGCAGCTGGTCAAGGCCGATACCGGCGCCGGCAAGAAGAAGTCCACCGCCACCGCTGGCGCGGTAAGAGGTCATTGCTACGTTGTATGTTTTATCCATCTCAAAGGCGGCACCGGAGGCCATGGAGGTGATGTTAATTCGCTCTCCAAAGGGCTTTGTAACGTCTACGGTATAGTTGATGCCGGCTGCAGAATCAAAGTTGTATGAGCGCTCAATGAAGGACCAGCCTTTCTGCTGTGTGCGTGGGTCATCATTCTGCTGAATCTTAAGCACATGATCAGATGGCTTTGCTACAGTGTAGATCCAATTATCGTAGGATTTCTCAAGGTAATTCTTTATTTCCTGTCCTGTCATTGAGATTACAAACAACTGATTCTCAAATGGATAAATGGTAAACAGGTCATTGTAAACAAGAGTTCCGGCCTTGACGATACCATTATAGGTGAGCGGTGCGGCAAAGGATATCTCTGCAGGAGCGCAGCCAAGGCTAACGGTGTGAATCAGATTGATGTAGGGGCTCATTCCCTTGTAGGAATCGCGAGTGCGAAGGTCTGTCTTCAGTTCGCCTACAGGGGTGAGCGTGAAGGACTTCACGGCCTCATAATCATTGTGGAAGGCCTCTCTCATGGCAGCATCGGCCATTTCTGCCTTGACGGGTATGAGTTTGCTGTTTATGGTCTTGGTAACAACCTTGCCGTCCCTGACTTCAAGGCTTACGGTGCCCTGGGCTACAAAACGGCTGTGGCTGCCGGAGTTCATAAGGCAGATGGTGTCGTTGTTCACCAGCCTGGGCCTGTGATCGTGGCCACATATTACAAAATCGACGCCTTTTACTGCCTTCAGCACATCCAGGGACTCGTTTTCAAGGATAGTTCCGTCTCCCTGGCCAACGCCCGAATGCATAAGGATGATGGTAACATCGGGATTCTCCTTGGCCTTGACTGCGTCTACATCGGCCTGTACGCGATCCGGAATCTTGTCGAAGCTGATTCCTTTCCAAAGCTCCTCGGTGAGCCAGGCCTTGATATTGGCATTGCCATAGCCAATGACTGCAACCTTCAGTCCGGCTCTGTCAAATACCTTATACAGAGGGAAATAAGCCTTGCCGGTGGCATCGTCAATATAGTTTCCTGCAAGGAAGGCTATGCCTGCCTTTTCAAGATCCTTGGTAATCCTGTCATATACCTTATGGCCGGTCTCTAGATCATGGTTGCCCACGGCAACAGCATCGTATTTCATATATGATACAAGCCTGGGGAAGAGATGGGGCGTAAGGGTATCTACGTAGTTGAAATAATAGGCCGCGTTGTCACCCTGAAGGCAGTCGCCGGCATCGAGCAGGAGCACATTCCGGGCACCATCGGCCGTGCGGACGCTGTCTATATAATAATTCATGGCCAGTAGGGACTTCTTTACGTTACCGTCGGTGTAGGTGGAATCGAACCAGGTGCCGTGAACGTCATTGGTAGAAAGGACCTGTAGAGTGTAGTTGCCATCCTTAAGGGTTCTGCCGCAGGAGACCAAAGCGCCTGCTGCAAAGCAAATTGAAAGTATTTTGTTGAATTTCATAGGATATATAAAGTCGATATTTCTACAAATTTAGTTAAAAACGGCCGATATTACTATCTTTGCGAGACAAAAACTGTTTTAGCAATGCTCAAACTTCAGACTCCGGTCGACTGCGGCCATAGCGGCATCGGCATTTCATACAGCGACAAAATATTGGTCCTTGGCAGCTGCTTCGCAGACAACATCGGACAGAAGATGGTGCAGGCGGGGTTTGATGTATGCGTCAATCCTTTCGGGACACTTTATAACCCGATGTCACTGAAGCATGCGCTGGCGCGTCTTGCAAGCGGCCGGCATTTCACCGCCGACGATTGCGTGGCGATGGGAGCAAGTGCCAACAAGATCTGCTCTTTCTGGCATCATACCTCCTTTGCAAGGGACACTGAAGAAGAGTTTTTGAGCAATGCCAACGCCGCTTTGGATGCAGCGCATGACTTCTACCAGAACTGCAATAAAATTATTCTAACTCTTGGAACTTCATTTTGTTATGCCAATGACGGAAATGTGGTATCCAACTGCCTGAAGCGCCCTGCCGGCGAGTTCAACCGCTATATGCTTCAGGCCCTGGAAACAGAAGCCGTGCTGGCCGAAATCATTGGCAAAACAGACAAAAAGTTCATACTGACAGTAAGCCCTATCCGCCACATGGCCGATGGCGCAGCCGCCAACCAGCTCAGCAAAGCTTCGCTCATCGTTGCCGTTGCCAATGCCTGCCGTCAGTTCTCCGGCAAAGCCGAATACTTCCCGGCCTACGAGATTGTAATGGACGAGCTACGCGACTATCGCTTTTACGCCGAGGATATGGTTCACCCCAGCGCCCAGGCCATAAACTACATTTGGGAGCGTTTCACAGACTTCGCCCTACCCGCCACAGAAAAAGAAAAGCTCCTCGCTGCCGAGAAGCTTTACCGTCAATCGTTACATAGACCTATCTTGTAAACGCATTCAAGCCTGAATTCAGGAACTCTACGAAGCCATCAACGCTAAGATTGTATCCGCGTACGGGCACAAGCTGATTTCCTTCAAGATCAAGAATGGTGTAGTTAGGCTGGGCGTTTACGCCAAAACGGCTGCGCGCAATATAAGAATTAACGCGGCCTAAGTCTTTAAGAACCTTGCCATTATCCGTTGTTACCCAATCCTCTTCTTCAAGTGAAGTTTTGTCATCTGTAAACAAAGCTACAATCACAAAATCGTTGCTCAGCAGGTTCAAAACCTTGGGGTCGCTCCAGACACGCTGCTCCATCTCCCGGCAGTTCACGCAACCATGGCCCGTAATATCCACAAAAACAGGCTTATTCAGCCGTTTTGCGGCTTCAAGGCCCTCTTCTATGGTAAAGTACCCGCTGAGGCCCAGAGGCATCTTTAAATCGAATTTTGAAGAGGCTGTCTGCTGAACTGGAGCAGCAGGAACATTGCGTCCAAGTACGAAGTCCTGGCTCTCAAGCGGCGGCAGGAAGCCGGAAATACCCTTCAGAGGTGCGCCCCACATGCCCGGAATCATATAAACTACAAAGGCAAAAGTGGCAATAGAAAGGCCCAGACGGGTGATTCCAATATGTTCCACTTTATCATCGTACTTGAATCTGATCTTGCCAAGCAGGTAGAAGCCCAACAGGGTGAAGATGACAATCCAGAGTGCAAGGTAAATCTCCCTGTCAAGCAGATGCCAATGGTAAGTCTGGTCCGCTACGCTAAGGAATTTAAGGCCGAAGGCCAGCTCTATAAAACCAAAGACAACCTTAACTGAGTTCATCCAGGGGCCGTTTTTAAGGACGGAAGGGAAGATAGCAAAGAAGGTAAATCCAAGGGCGAAGGCGGTAGAGAAGGCCAGCATGGTGATCATCGGGGTCCAGAACTCGCCCTGGGTGGACTTGATCAGCACTGAACCAACAATGGGACCGGTGCAGCTGAAGGATACCAGAACCAGGGTCAAGGCCATGAAGAACACGCCTACAAGACCTTTCTTGTCAGATTTGGCGTCGCTCTTGTTAACCAGCTTGGAGGGAAGTACAATCTCGAAGGCGCCAAAGAAGGAAGCGGCAAAAACCAGGAAAACAACAAAAAATATGATGTTGGGAACCCAGTGTGTGGACAGCCAATTGAAGATGTCCGCCGTTACTGCTTCTCCGCCGATGATCCAGGTAAGACCTATGATGACGCAAATGGGGATGGTGTACAGAAGTATGATGAAAACGCCGTACATCAGGGCCTTGAAACGGCCTGCGGCAGGGGAGCCGGAGCCTTTCAGGAAGAAAGAAACCGTCATCGGAATCATGGGGAAGACGCATGGAGTCAAAATCATAGCGAATCCCCACAGTATTGCCTCAAGAATCAGCGCCCAAAGGTTATTGTCTTGATTATCAGGCGATGTAACATTATTGTTTATAGAAGTAACATTTTTGTTATCGGTCAAAATGGCCTCATTTCCGCCTGTTTCGGTGAATTCCCAGTCCTCCGGAGACATGCAAACCTGGTCGCTGCAAGAGATCCAGGAGACCATACCGCTTATCTTCCAGTCGTCGGCCTCTTTAATGAATTTCTGACCTATGCTGAAGGTACCTTCGTATATGCTGTTACCGTCTTTGTTGATCACCGGCTTGGTGATGGCATAAGGCTCGCCGTCAGCCTTGCAGCCGGCAAGGGCGTCAAGCGTCAGGGTAGTGGCGCTGTATTCGTCGTCCAGGCCGTAGGTGTGCCAGCCGTTGGCATTGTTACCTGTAATGACCAGCTCAAGGGTAGAGCCGTCTTCTTTTACGGTGCTGCTCCATTTGATCAGTTCTTCCTGACCGTTCTGAGCAAAAATTGCTGTGCTCCCGGCAAGGAGCACAGCAAAGATTATTGAAATGATGCGTTTCATTTAAGGCTTATTTTGCATATGCAACGGAACGTGTTTCCCTGATAACTGTAATCTTAACCTGACCGGGATAAGTCATCTCGTTCTGGATCTTCTGTGCAATCTCTGTAGAGAGATCTGCAGCCTGCTGGTCGCTTACTTCCTCTGCGCCAACCACAACCCTAAGCTCGCGGCCGGCCTGGATGGCGTAGCTCTTGGTTACGCCGGGGTAAGAAGAAGCAAGGTCTTCCATGCCCTTGAGCCTCTTGATATAGGATTCGATTACTTCACGTCTTGCACCGGGCCTTGCGCCTGAAATGGCATCACCTGCAAGGACGATGGGCGCGATGATTGAGGTCATCTCCATTTCCTCGTGGTGGGAACCGATGGCGTTGCAGATTTCAGGACGCTCTTTGTACTGTTCTGCCAACTTGGCGCCAAGCAGTGCGTGGGGGAGTTCGGGATCTTCGTCGGACACCTTACCGATATCGTGCAACAAACCGGCCCTCTTGGCAGCTTTTACGTTAAGGCCAAGCTCTGAAGCCATGATTGCGCAGATGTTTGCAACCTCACGGGAGTGCTGAAGCAGGTTCTGTCCGTATGAAGAACGGTATTTCATGCGGCCGATGAGTTTCACCAGCTCTATGTTCATTCCATGGATGCCAAGGTCGATGCAGGTGCGCTTACCGGTTTCCAGAATCTCGTCTTCCAGCTGCTTCTGGACCTTGGTTACGACTTCCTCGATTCTTGCGGGGTGGATACGGCCGTCAATTACAAGCTGATGCAGTGCAAGACGTGCAACCTCCCTGCGAACGGGGTCGAAGGCAGAGAGCAGAATAGCATCGGGGGTATCGTCAACGACGATTTCAACGCCTGTTGCGGCCTCCAGGGCGCGAATGTTACGGCCCTCACGGCCGATGATGCGGCCCTTGATCTCATCGCTCTCGATAGGGAAGGTGGTAACGGCATTTTCTATGGCAGCCTCGGTTGCAGTACGCTGGATGGTGGTGATTACTATCCTCTTGGCTTCGCGGGCAGCGTTCATGCGGGCCTCGTCCATAGTGTCGTTAATGTAGGCCTGGGCCTCTGTGCGGGCCTCTGCCTTCATGTTTTCAATAAGCTTTTCCTTGGCTTCAGCCGCCGTCATTCCGGCGATGCTTTCTATCTGCTTTACGGCTTCTGCCTTAAGGGTATCGTACTCTTTGCTCTTTCTGTCAAGGCTGTCACGCTGGCCAGCAAGGGATTTCTTGAGGTTCTCTGCCTCTGCCAGTTTCTTCTGGAGCTCTCCGTTCTGCTGGTTCAGGGTATTCTCTTTCTGCTTCAGGCGGCTTTCTGTCTCACGCAACTGTGCGTTTTTGTCGTTTACGTATTTGTCGTGCTCGCTCTTAAGCTGGAGGAACTTTTCCTTTGCCTGGAGTATTTTCTCCTTTTTGATACCCTCCGCCTCTATCTGGGCCTGTTCGATGATATCGTTTTTGCGGCCTTTAAGAATTATCTTCCTTACTGTGAGATAAATACCAAGTGCAAGGATAGCTCCTACGACCGCACCTGTAATAATAGCAATTATTGTCGGCATATAATATATTTTAGGTTATAGTTTATACTTCAAAAGCGGGATGGGAACTTATGTAAAAAGCCGCCGCAGCCAAGTCAGAAAAATCTTTATTACAAGATTTGGGCTCTGTGTCGGTTCAGTAATCCTGCGCTGCAAAGTGCAGTTGGCTTGCGCCAATTCAGGCCCGCCATCCCCGACTCAAGTTACCCTGTTCCAAGGAACCTGTTGTTTTCAGCCGGATAAGCGGCGGCCGTATTACATGTTGTTCTTAAGGTAAGACTCGGTAGCTTCGGTCAAAGACTTAACCTCTGCGTTAATGCCATCCAGTTTCTTTTGAAGGGCCAGATTGCTGATGCTCTCGTTCAGGGCCACGAACGACATGATATCCGTCATGGCGCGGCCGGGAAACTTGCTTGTATAAGCAGCTATCTTTGCGTTGATGGTCTCAGCGGCCTTCCGGATCAGTTCTTCATGCTCCGGGGTTGCAGCCTTCAGGGTGTAGTCCTGGCCGGCTATTTTGATAGTAATCCTCTGATCCATCTTTATCTTTCAAGCTGTGCAATGCACTTGTCAAGTGCCTTGAGCATCTTATCAATCTTTTCCTTTGCGGCAGGGTTTCCGCCCTCCGCAGAGCTGAAGGCCTGTGTAAGCTTTAGGTTATCTACCTGTCTTTCCAGTCCTGCAATTATATCTTTCAGGGCTTCTATGGTCTCTTTGCTCTGCAAAAGCTCTGCGGAAAGCTTATCACACTCCGCTTTCTGTCCTTCATAGAGGGCAACGAGCTTTTCTATATTTAATCTAATACTTTCAAGCATAGTGACCTTTAGCCTATTACCTGCAAATATACAGAATAATTTTTATATCTTTGCATACAATTTAATCATTTATATGAAAGATTTCGGATTCTTCAGGGTTGCGGCCGTGTCGCCGCTGGTCAAGCCTACGGATGTTCAGTATAATCTGGACCGTATAGTGGAACAGGTAGACATTGCCGACTCCCGTGGCGCATCATTGGTGGTTCTGCCGGAACTGTCAATAACCGGATATACATGTGGTGACCTTTTTGCCCAGAAATTGTTGCTGGACAAAGCTGAACAAGCCATAGCCGCCCTTGCAACCCGCTCTTTGGGGTGGAACGCCACCGTCCTGGCAGGAGTTCCGGTATCTTTCCGCGGCCGCCTGTATAACTGCGCAGCTGTTATCAGCCACGGCGCGCTTCATGGCCTGGTGCCCAAGATATACCTTCCCACTTACAACGAGTTTTATGAGAGCCGATGGTTCTCTTCCGGTCGCGACTTCATGCCGGAAGGCAGCACCATCACTTATGCCGGGGCAGAAGTTACCATTTCTCCTTTGCAGATTTTCAAGGTGGGGAAGGCCTCTGTAGCAGTAGAGATCTGCGAGGATCTCTGGACCCCTCTGCCGCCGTCTTCATATCATGCCCTTTGCGGTGCGAACGTTATTGCAAATCTTTCTGCAAGTAATGAAGTATTGCTTAAACACGCATACCGTAAAGACTTGATAGCTAATCAGTCCGCAAGAACTGTAAGTGCATATATTTACTCTTCCTGCGGCTTTGGCGAATCTACCCAGGACGTAGTGTTTGCCGCCAGCTCGGTCATTTGTGAAAACGGCTCACTGCTGGTAGAAAACGAGCGTTTCTCTACCACGGACAGTATGATTATGGCCGATGTCGATCTTGAAAAACTGGATGCCCTGCGCCGCAAGCAGAGCACCTTCGACAGCATATCGCCGGACGGCCTGTTCAGCGCCGACGCCGCCTCTTTCTACAAGGTATCGGATCTTGGACCGGCAGCCAACACTGACTTCGAGAAAAAACTTTTACGTCATGTAGAGGCCCTGCCCTTCGTTCCGGCCGGCAATCCGGCAGAACTTGACGCCCGTGCCAGGGAGATAGTATCCATTCAGGTAGCAGGCCTTGCCACAAGGCTCAGCCACATTGGCTGCAAAACGGCCGTCATCGGCGTTTCAGGCGGTCTGGACAGCACCCTGGCCCTGCTTATTGCGGTAATGGCCTTTGACAAACTGGGTCTTGACAGAACCGGAATCTACGGCATCACCATGCCCGGCTTCGGCACCACGGACCGTACATATTCAAATGCAATGGGTCTGATGGCATCCCTTGGCATCAGTGTTCAGGAAATAAACATTTCCAACGCTGTAATGCAGCATTTCTACGATATCGGCCAGGATCCCAATATTCACGATATCACCTACGAGAACTGCCAGGCCCGCGAGCGTACCCAGATTCTTATGGACCTGTCCAATAAGCTTGGCGGCATTGTCATCGGTACCGGAGACCTTTCAGAACTTGCCCTTGGCTGGGCCACCTACAATGGTGACCATATGTCAATGTATGGCGTAAATGCCGGTGTACCAAAGACTTTGGTCCGCTATCTGGTAAAATGGGCTTCAGAGAATTACTTTGCCGCCGATGCCGCTGATGGTGCTGCAAATGCATCCGCAATTCTTGCCGATATCATTGATACTCCTATCAGCCCGGAACTTGTTCCGGCAGGGGAGGACGGGCAGATTGTCCAGAAGACGGAAGACCTTGTGGGACCGTACGAGCTCCACGACTTCTTCCTTTACAATTTCTTCCGTTTTGGCTTTGGCCCCAAGAAGATATTCTTCCTGGCAAAGAAGGCGCATCCCGGTTATCCGGACGACGTTATACTGAAGTGGCTCAAGACCTTCTTCAGGCGCTTCTTTACACAGCAGTTCAAACGCTCATGCATCCCGGACGGCCCGAAGGTGGGTTCAGTTGTACTAAGCCCCCGAGGCGACTGGCGCATGCCATCGGATATTTCTGCAAAGCTTTGGCTTTCAGAACTTGAAGAACTTTAAAAAAAATCGAGTCTCGATTACAGAGACTCGATTAATCTTTTGAATATTACCGTCATTTTGTCCGCGGCCGCGTTGGCTGCTACTACTACGTCGTCGCCGTCGTTGACGTAATCCTCTGCGTAGTCGTCGTGAGCCTCGTTGGTAATGACTGACATTCCAAAGACCGGAACACCCATGTGGCGGGCAATGATAACCTCCGGGACGGTAGACATGCCGGTTGCATCACCACCGATTATGCGGATGTACTTGTACTCTGCCGGGGTCTCGTAGGTAGGACCGGTGCCGGCGTAGTATGTGCCTTTCTGGACGGGAATGCCCTCTTCGGCTGCAATGGCTTCCGCACGCTTGATAAGGTTAAGGTCGTAAGGCCTGGTCATATCGGGGAAGCGGGGGCCGAATTCGTCCATATTCTTGCCAATCAGCGGGTTAGGAATGTGTCCGATATGATCTTTTATAATCATAAGGTCACCGACATGATAGTTGAAGTTGACACCGCCGGCTGCGTTGGATACGAACAGGTATTTGATGCCCACTACTACCATCACCCTGGTAGGAAGGGTTACCATTTCCATGGGATAGCCTTCATAGTAGTGGATACGGCCCTGCATTGCCATGACTGTCTTGCCGCCAAGCTGGCCGATGATAAAGTTTCCTTTATGGCCGATGGCTGTTGAAACCGGGAAGCCCGGAATCTCTTTGTATGGAATAACAGTCGGGTTTTCAATATTATCTGCAAGTTTGCCCAGGCCGCTGCCCAGGATAATGCCCACTGTGGGCTGCAGCCCTTTTGATGACAGAATACCTTTGATGTAATCTGCTGCTGCGTAAATTCTTTCTACTCTAGGATCCATATTGGTTATTAATTCTTAATTTCATTTAAAAACTTTCTGGCGCCGGCAAGGATGTCCTTTTCTCCCGGAACCACACGGTTCTTCATTACAAACTTACCGCCTGCGATTACAGAGTCGATGCAGTCGCTGTGGGCGGAATAAACGAAGTTTGCAAGGAAGCTGCCGGGGGACAGGAAGAAGGTATTGTCCGTATCGACAATTAAGATATCGGCACGCTTGCCGACTTCTATGCTTCCGGTATTCAGGCGCAGCGCTTTTGCTCCGTTAATCGTAGCGGCGGCGGCAAGCTGCTCAAGAGGGAAGGCCTTAGGGTCGTTCCTCCACGCTTTTTGCAGTATGGCCGATGTCTTCATGGCCTCCAGCATGTCCAGATTGTTGGACGATGCGCAGCCGTCCGTGCCGATGCAAACATTTGCCCCGGCATCTGCCAGCTCATGATATTTGAATTTGTAGCCCGATGCCAGTTTAAGGTTCGAGTTGACATTATGTACGCAGTTGACCTTATGCTCTCCCAGCAGTTTGATGTCATTTTCTGACAGCCACAGGGTGTGTGCGGCAATAAGGTTGGGTGCCAGTATGCCAAGACGGTCCAAATACTCTACGGGGCTCAGGCCTCCGTGTGCGGCCTTGCAGTCTTCTACCTCTTTGCAGGTTTCGCTCAAATGGATGTGAAGCGTCAGATTGTGCTTGCGGGCAAAGTCGGCCGCCCATAACATCATTCGCTCGCTAACAGAATAAATGGCATGGAAGGAGATTTCGAATTTGGAATCATCGCCCCATGAAAGAGCATCCTGATACAGCTGCTCGCATTCTTCTATTTGCTGCTCTGCCGTGCCCCTGTTGCCAAGGTCCAGAACTACGTATGACAGGACGGGCATAATGCCAAGCTCAATGGCAGCCTTGCGGGCGGATGTATTGAACCAGTATTGGTCATTGAAAGTGGTAGTGCCGGTCTTGATCATTTCCAGGGCCGCAATCTTTGTGGCCCAGTAAACGTAGTCGGCATCTACTTTTGTTTCTTCTTCCCAGATATTCTGTATCCATTCGTGGAACGGAACATCTTCTTGGATGCCGCGCATTGTTGACATGCCGGCGTGGGTGTGCATGTTGATAAAGCCCGGGAAAGCTGCTTTACCCGTGCAGTCCATTACTTCTGCTCCCGTCGGAGGTATTGCTGTACCCGCCTTAGAGATTTCGGAGATTAATCCGTCTTTTACGATTATGTCAGTTTGGGAGCCATTCAGTATTATGTTTTTTAGCAGAATGGTCCCCATACTAAAACTCTACGTCAGATGAATAAGGTTTTTCTTCGTTATCTTTGGCAGAAGCGCCGGAAAGGCAGTTTGTGCGAATGTATTCGATGACCTCCTGAAGACCTTCTGCGAATTTGTCAAAATCTTCTTTGTATAGGAAAATCTTGTGCTTGTCAAAAGAAAAACGCCCGTCAGCCTCTGTGCGGCGCCTGCTTTCCGTGATGGTAAGGAAAAAGTCGTTGCCGCCCTTCGTGGATTTAACATCAAAAAAATAGGTACGTTTCCCGGCCCTTACAGGCTTTGAGAAAACATCATCTCCCTGCTTTTCGCGGGAGTAAGCCCCTTCATAATCTTCCCTGTACATATCTTTTTTCTTTAGGTTATTATCAATAATGTTGTCAAATTTAATGAAAAATCTGAAAAATGACACTATCTTTGCATAAAATATAATTAAAAAAGATGCTAGGAAGACGTATTCTAAGAATAAAGGCGTTCAAAACCATATATTCATACGCCGTAACGGGTAAGATGTCGCAGGCAGAGGCAACAGCACAACTCAATGCCTCATGCGAGGCCGTAAGGGACCTCTACCTTTATATGCTTGCCATCATCCCTTACATTACGGCAGAGGCTGCAAACCGCATTGAGGCTGCCAAGAGCAAACTCAATCCTACTGCAGAAGACCTTAACGCCAATGACAAGTTCGCGCAGAACGCACTTGCAAAATTGCTTGAAGAAGATCCTGACTTCACAAAAATCATAGAGCGCAGGAAGCTTTCCTGGAAGCCTTACGACATTCTTATCAGGGATGTCTTTGACGCCATCGCTTCCAAAGACTACTATCAGGAATACATGCAGAATCCCCAGCGTTCGCTCTCAGAAGACTGCAAACTCTTCATCAAGATCTTTGAAGATGAGAGTATATTCGTAGAAAATCAGGCCCTGGACCGCATTCTGGAGGATATTTCCATCCTTTGGATTGACGACCTTGCCTATGCCCTTACATGGTGCTGCAATACTCTTGAAGACCTTGCAAAGGGCAGGCCCTGGAGGCTCCCTGACCTTTACCAGAGCGATATGGTACTGCGCAGGCGCCCCGAGGCCAAGGTGGACAGCGACAAAGACTTTGTTACAAAGCTTGTCCGCTGCGCACTTGCCGGCTACGAGACCTACTTCAACAAGGTCGTAGAGATGGTTCCTGATTGGGACAAAGACCGCCTCTTCTCTTCTGACATGGCCATCATTGCCTGCGCCATGGCAGAAATAGAGAACTTCAAGGACATCCCGGCAAAGGTCTCCCTGAACGAATATGTAGAGATCTCCAAATTCTACTGCTCTCCTAAGAGCCGCAGTTTTGTGAACGGAGTCCTGGATAGGCTTATTAAAGAGAATAATTTAATTTAACTAGTTAATTATGAATATTTTGACTCTTCTAGATGTTGCTGCTCAGACAGCACAGACCGTGCCGTCAGCAGGTGCTGAAGGCGCACAGCAGGCACCCCCTGCAGGTGGCGGAATGATGTGGATCATGCTTATCCTCATCTTTGTTGTAATGTGGTTCTTCATGATCCGTCCCCAGCGCAAGCAGCAGAAAGAACTCCAGAAGTTCCGTGAAGGCCTCAAGAAAGGCGACAAAGTAGTTACCGCCGGCGGTATCTTCGGTACCGTAGACCAGGTAAACGAGAAGTCAGTTCTTATCAAAGTTGACGGTGAGACCAAGCTCAGAGTAGCCAAGGAATCACTCGTAAAAGACTTCTCTGACGTTCAGCAGCAGTGATTTAGCGGTCCTGGGCTATGGCAGGGGACTCATTTGGTAAAAGAATTCGCGGAAGGGATGTGGCTTTATTGGTCATATCTCTTCTGCTTGCCTCTGCTATATGGCTCTTCCACAACCTGTCCAACAACTATACAGAGCAGATTTCCGTCAGGGTAATTGCGCATTGCAGTCTTGACGGACATGCTTACAGCAGCTCTTCGCCTTCATTGCTTCATGCCCGTTGCAGGGCGTCCGGTTTCTCCCTTATCCTGCTTAAACGTCGTGCAGAGCATGCTCCGGTTGAGGTTGTCTTCGACCCCGAAGACCTCCATCCCAAGGGAGGGGAGTTGTTCTACATAACGGCTCCGGAACTGGAAGAGTATTCGGCCCGCCTGTTTAAGGAGGGCACGCGTGTAGAGTCATTCCTGACCGATACGCTCTTCTTCCGCTTCCCGTTCGAGGCCAGTCGCCGCGTCCCTGTTGTGGCAAGGCTTAAGTTGTCTTACAAGTCCCAGTTCATGGCTGCCAGCCTTCCTGTTTTCTCACCGGATTCGGTAACGATATTCGGAGATCCGGGCGTCATATCCCGAATAGAGAAGGTAAATACCATGCTGGTGGACAGAAAGAATATCGACAGTCCTGTAAGCGGCTCCGTAAAGCTTGAATCCATTGCAGGCGTACGTCTGTCAAGGGAAACTATCGACTACGAAGTTGATGTAGCCCGTTTTGTGGAGATTCAAACAGAAGCCCGTGTTTCAGTGACAAATGTGCCTGCAGGCCGTTCGGTTGTGGTTTATCCTTCCGTTGCCAGGATGACTTTAAGGTGCAGGTTCCCTGTCGTTTCGGCAGAAAACCTGGAGCCTGTAGCCCTTCAGATAGATTATCAGGACTTTAAGAAGACCGGCGGTGGCCGATGCCTCCCTGTAGCCGTGAACCTTCCTACCGGTACCATCAACTACTCCGTAGAACCGGAAACCTTCGACTGTGTAGAGATTTCATTATGAAAAAGGTTCTGCTGACAGGCGGTATTGGTAGCGGCAAGTCCGCTGTTGCGGATGTCTTCCGCTCCCGGGGCGGTTTCGTTTACGACAGTGACGCTGCGGCATTGGACCTTTACCGTACAAGCAGGACGCTTAGAAAGCAGATTCGGGAAGAATTCGGGCCTTCGGTCCTGACATCGGAAGGTGTTGATACCCAGCTGCTTGCGTCGCAGGTGTTTGGAAATCCTGACAAACTTGCCGCCTTGGAGGCGATTGTGCATCCGGCCGTTATGAAGGACTTCCTTAAGAAGGCAAAGGGCTCTGAGCTTGCAGTTATGGAATCTGCCATTGCCGCCTCAAAGCCTCTGTTCGACGGCTTTTTTGACATTATTGTTTATGTCGATGCTCCCGAGGCTCAAAGGCTTGAAAGAGCTTGCCGGCGCGACGGCTCTTCGCCGGAGCAGGTTCGCAAACGGATGGCCGCTCAGCAGCCTCCGCTGCGTGCAGACTTTGTAATAGAAAACGACTCAGACCTTACCGCATTGCAGCAAAAAGCCGCTTCGGTTTGGAATGATTTATGTGAATTAAATTAAGTAAAAAATAATTATGGAACAGAACAAAACAGATCTTGCAAAAATCTTGTCCGTATCAGGTTACAGCGGACTATACCTATATCTTGCACAGGCCCGCAACGGCGCCATCGCCGAGCAGCTTGAAACCAAAGAACGCACAGTATTCCCTGTAAGGAGCAAAATCACCACACTTGAAGATATCTCCATTTATACAGAGGACGGCGAGCTTAAGCTTAAAGAAGTATTCCTTAAACTGAAAGAAGTTCTCAAAGAAAAGGACGCACCGGACCAGAAAGCTACTCCCGAGGCACTCAAAGAGCTTTTTGCCCAGGCCGTTCCGGACTACGACGCAAACCGCTTCTACGTATCTCACATGCGTAAAGTAGTGCTTTGGTACAACATCCTTAAGAATCACGCATCACTTGACTTCGTGGTTCCGGAGGAAGCAGAAAAGCCCGCAGAATAATGAAGACGCTCCAGGTTATTACCCTGGGCTGTTCAAAGAACAGTGTAGATACCTCGCACCTGCTTAGTCAGGTGCAGGGTCTTTACGACATATTGCCGGAAGATCACTCAGGCCCCGCAGACATAGTTCTGCTTAATACCTGCGGTTTCATCGGAGACGCAAAAGAGCAGTCCATACAGGAGATTTTCAATGTAGTGGACCGCAAGAACCGCGGCCTTGTTGGCAAGATCCTTGTCTTCGGCTGCCTAAGCCAGCGCTACATAGACCAGCTTCCGGCCATGATACCGGAGGTCGACGGTTGGTATGGTGCCCGTGAACTCGGACCCATCGTCAAGGCCCTTGGCGGCACGCCCGTCGACGAGAACTCCTTCGGCCGATATATGCCGCAGCGCGCTTCCTACGCCTTTATGAAGATTTCAGAAGGCTGCGATCGCCGCTGCTCCTATTGCGCAATTCCGCTGATCCGCGGAAATCATCGTTCAGTACCCATAGAAAAACTTGTGGCCGAGGCCGAGGCCCTTGCTGCAAGGGGAGTGAGGGAGCTTGTGCTTATCGCCCAGGATACTACCTTCTATGGCCTGGACCTTTATAAGAAACGCAATCTTGCAGAACTGCTCAGAAGGCTCTCTGCCGTAGACGGCATAGAGTGGATACGAATCCATTATTCTTATCCGGCCGATTTCCCGGAGGACGTATTGGAAGAGATGGCCCACAATCCCAAGGTCTGCAAGTATATGGATATCCCCCTGCAGCATGTTGCAGACAGCGTTTTGTCTGCCATGAGGCGTAATGTGGATGCTGCCTGGACCAAGGCCCTTGTGGGAAAGATGCGCAGCAAGGTTCCCGGTATCGTACTTCGTACGACCATGATGGTAGGCCATCCCGGAGAATCCCGCAAAGACTTCGAATTCCTTCTTGACTTCCTGCGCGAGGCTAAGTTCGAACGCCTTGGAGCCTTCATGTATTCAGAAGAGGAAGGCACATGGGGTGCGGCAAATTTGAGGGATTCAGTGGCAAAAAAGACCAAAGAAAGGCGTTTGAATGCACTTATGGAAGTGCAGCGTGGTATAAGTTTTGCATACAACCAGTCCAGAATCGGCTCTGTTTGCAAGGTTCTGGTAGATTCGTTTACGGACGGCGTGCTTGTCTGCCGCAGCGAATACGAAAGCCCGGAGGTAGATGGAGAGATTCTTGTTAGATACGACCCCCGCATGGGTAAGCCGGCAGAACAGATGCCTGGCAATTTCATTACGGTAAAAGTTGTATCGGCAGATGATTACGACCTTGTAGCAGAATTTATTTATGAGTAAACTGTCAGTCTCTATCTTAATAGGCGTTCTTGCGTCTGTGGCAGTGTCTTGCTATCCAGGCCTCTATAGGATGGATTTGCAAATGAGACAACCCTCGGCATCCGGATATAACCTTGGCGGAAAAGATATGGGAGTCGTTTATCTTTCCCATGAAAAGGATTCCGTCATAGCAAAAGGTATAGCGGAAGGTCTTGCAACCGCCCTGGAAGAAGACTATTTCGGCGGCCAGCAGGCAGTAGGGGTTTATTCGATGCCTTATTCTACCACGGCTGATTATTCTTCCCGCGACACCCTTCTTAATGTGGTGATGGATACGGACAAGGATGTTATCTTCATGATGGAAATCCCCAGCGTGGACTACGATAAGTTAAATGAGTCCGGTGCTCTTCCCGTACATATTAAAATGCATGTCTATGACGCTATGGGACAGGTTGATACTGTCAGGAATTTTGAAGGCGTGTCCTTCCTGAAGACCGGTTCCCTTGCATCATCGGCACAGGTGACGGGTCAGAAGACTTCTGCCAAGTTCCTTTCCAACTGGGCCAGTGAGACCTTCTTCTTCTATAGTTTTGATACTTCGGCCTGGAGCAACGCCCTTGATGCTGCTTATGGTTTCAGATGGCATGAGGCCCTTGACATATGGCTCAAGCTGGCCGAATCGTCAACAGGAGAGAAGCGTTCATATGCTGCCTTCAACATTGCTACGACGGCTTACATTCTTGGCGACATGGACCTTGCACAAAGGTGGCTGTCAATAATAAAGGAGAAAGGGGACACAGAGGTCCTGGCTATGCTCAAGAACAAGATAAGAAACAGGCTAAGTACTGTAACTAATTAGATTATTATCTGATATCCAGATATTTATGAGTCTGAAGACTCAGACGCCAACGGGGGTGGGACAGAATATATGTCACCACCTCTTTTGTATTTTGGCATGAGCAGGGCTGAAGGAAATAGTGATCAGCTTTAAATTCCAGCCATTTCTCTACATCCTGGCCGGTATAGACCATCTTAAGCTCGTTTGCCTTTTCAATAACGGGAGCGGCACCGGGCAGCCAGTCCTGCTTGGGGCTGCATGTGATCCAGTCGATGCCGGACGGCAAAGGCTTGGTGCCGTTTGTTTCTATATGGATGGTGTAGCCTTCTTCATGAAGGTGGTCAACCAAGGCCTGGTCCAGTTGCAGCGCAGGCTCTCCGCCGGTTACGATAACGTGCTTGCACGCTCCGCCGGCAGCGGCGATGGCTGCCAAGATCTGGTCTGCGTCCATCTGCTGAGCGTGGGTAAAATCCGTATCGCAGAAAGGGCAGCGCAGGTTGCAGCCGCTGAACCTAAGGAACACAGCCGGCGTCCCCGTCCAGAAACCTTCGCCCTGAAGGCTGTAGAATATCTCGTTAACCCTGTACATTAATCTTTTTCGTAGATAGCTTTGTTGTTCTCTGATTCCCAGATTTCAACCTTGTAGCAATTCTCTACATTGTCGCAGATCCACTTTGCTATATTCTCTGCAGTAGGATTGAAGGGCAGAATCTCGTTAAGGTTCTGGTGATCCAGAGTTCCGCTAATCTTCTTCTTGATGGAAGTGAAATCGGTCACCATGCCATCCTGGTTAAGCGTTTTTGACTTGCAGTGCACATAAACTATCCAGTTGTGCCCGTGCATGGCTTCGCACTTGCTCTCATAGCTAAGGTGAAGGCTGTGAGAAGAAGATATTTCAAGGCGCTTACTTACGTAGTACATATCTGATGCTTAATTATTTACAGTTCGTATTCGGTAGGGTCGAAGCCGGCCAGGGCCTCTTTGCGCTCACGGCAGGTGGCGCAGTCTCCGCAGTGCTTGTGGCGGCCTTCGTAGCAGGAATAGGTATGCTCGAAGGGTACTCCGTTGGCCTTTCCTTCCAGCGCGATCTCCCTTTTTGTCATATTGCAGTAAGGTGACAGCAGGCGGATGTTTTCATAGGTGCCGTTACTGATTGCGGCATCCATGGCGTCGATGAAGGCCGGACGGCAGTCCGGGTAGATGGCATGGTCGCCTGCATGATTGGCGATGAGTACGGTGTCCAGCCCGTTGCTCTCTGCCAGGCCGGCGGCTATAGAAAGCATTATTCCGTTGCGGAAGGGAACAACGGTACTCTTCATATTCTCTGCGTCATAATCCTGGTGGGGAATGGCTTCTCCGCCTTTCAGTATGCTGCTTTTGAAGTACTGGCCTATAAAGTCGATAGGGATAATCAAGTGATTGATTCCCAATTGCTTGCAATTATAGGCGGCGCACGCCGTCTGGGCCTCGTCCTGCCTTGCGCCGTATGTGAAGGTTACGGCAAGCTTGATGTCATCCCTGTATTTGTAAAGCAGGCAGCTGCTGTCCATGCCGCCGGAGTATATCAATAATGCTTTCATGATGCAAATGTACTAATTTTCAATTAAAAAGAAGGCAACACTTGGTTGCCTTCCTGCGTGAAGCAAAGCCGTAAGCCGGTTTCTGTTTTTAAATCTGTCATTTATCTTCGCAACCTACCCCCTGACATCGGGCGGGCAGCCCTCGTCTGTCAGTATATTTGGTCTTGCAGGCCCCGAATCCGTACCCCGATGGCATCGCTGACACCGGTCGTGGGCTCTTACCCCACGTTTTCACCCTTACCCGAAGGCGGTCGTTTTCTGTTACGGAGTATATGAAATTTCTTCCATCTGCGCTTTCCGCAGCGGGGCGCCCTGTCCTGTCCGGACTTTCCTCACCGCACGAGGCGGCGCGACAGATTGCCTTGCTTTCGCGACGCAAAGATACTAAGAATTTCTCAAGATTATTCCTGCTGGCTTTGATTTAGCTTTTTTTTGACGTAAATTTGCCCTGATTATGAAGAGTGTAAGACTCATACTGACCTTGCTTCTGGCTGCGCTGTGCGGGCTTTCCTGCGCCGATGCGGCCGTGAAGCGTTATAAAGTGGTGGTAGTTAAGGAGTATCCGCACGATGCCACATCTTACACCCAGGGCCTTTTCTTCAACGACGGCCGCCTGTACGAGAGCACGGGCCAGAACGGTAAGTCCAGGTTCCGCGAGGTTGACCTTGCCACCGGCAAGCCCGTCAGCAATATGAACTTTGACAGAAAGTACTTTATTGAAGGGTCTGTCATGTTCAAGGATAAGCTTTACGTGCTTACCTGGACCAGCAAGGTGGCGTTTACTTATGACGCAAAGACCCTTAAGTACATTCAGGCCTTCCGCTATCCGCGCCAGGGCTGGGGCCTTACCACGGATGGGGATTATCTTATTGCCAGCGATGGTTCTTCCAAGCTGTTTTTCATGGACGATAAGCTCCAGGTAAAGAAGACGGTGAATGTTAAGCTGGAGGGTAAGAACGTCAACTATCTTAACGAGCTTGAGTACATTGACGGCAAGATTTGGGCTAATGTATATACCCAGGATGTCATTGTCATCATTGATCCTTCAAGTGGTAAGGTAGAGGCTACCGTCGATTGTCGCGGCCTGCTGCCGGACAAGCTTAAGGACGATAATACCGATGTGCTGAACGGCATCGCCTTCGATGCCAAAACCGGCAACATCTACATAACCGGTAAAAACTGGAAACGTCTCTATCAGATCAAACTGGAGGAAGTAAAAGAGTAAAAACACTATTTTAAATATTAACGAGCGGGGGTACTGGCGTAAGCCGGTTGAGAGACACCCAAGGAACCTGATGCGGATAATGCCGACGTAGGGAAGCTTGACCTCAAGCATCGAAAGATGCGCCCCTTGCATAAAACAACAAACTTATGCGAGGTTTATTTTTATCTTTAGCCGCACTTACGCTTGGCGGCACGCTTATGGCCCAGGAGGCTGAAAAATCAGAAAGACTTGACAGTGCGGTTGTATCTGCGTCCAGGGCCGGAAAATTCACACCGGTTACTTACACTATGGTAGGGAAGGAGCAGCTGCGCCAATCCAACCCAATTAACTCACTTCCAATGACTTTGGCCCTGCAGCCTTCGGTTGTAGTCACCCATGAAGGCGGTACCGGAATAGGTTATTCCAAATTGACTATCCGTGGCTCCAAAGGGTCGCAGATCAATGTCACCCTTAACGGTATTACCCTTAATGATGGTGAATCCCAGGAAGTATTCTGGGTGAATATCCCTGCCCTTACCAGCCTGCTTTCAGGAGTGCAGGTTCAGCGTGGCCTGGGAACATCGGCAAACGGTGCGGGAGCTTTTGGCGCCAGCATCAATATGAACACGGCTTTTGTGGATACCAAGCCTTCCATGGGGGCGGATTTCAGCCTCGGTTCCTACGATACCAGAATCGCAACGGTCAATGCATCATCGGGCAAACTTAATAATGGTCTGTACTTCAATCTGGTATGGTCTGCAAACACCACTGAGGGCTATATAAACAATGCCTGGGGAAATGCACACTCTTTGCTTGCGACCCTTGGCTGGCTTAAAGGCGACAACTCCTTAAGACTCACTTATTTACGCGGAGACCAGCGTACTGGTATCACCTGGACCGGAATTCCTTACGCTTCAATGCTTGAAGACAGGACCTACAACCCGGAGGGTATTATGTCCTACGATGCTTCCGGCAAGCCGGTTTATTATAGGAATCATACGGATAATTACGTTCAGCAGCACCTGCAGCTTAACTATACCCACCGCTTTGCGGATGCTCTTACCTGGATTACAACGCTCAATTATACAGATGGTTACGGCTATAACGAGCGCTTTAAGAAGAACAAAAAGCTGTCTGCTTACGGCTTTGCAGAAAAGACCAAAGGAAATGTTATCTACCGTAAAACCATGGACAATGGCTACTGGGTGGGCAATTCTGAACTCAGGTACAAAGGAACCAGACTTGACCTTGTGGGTGGCGTAAATGTTTCCCGCTACAGCGGAGATCATTACGGAGAGCTTATTTGGCATCAGGCCCTTGGAGAAGACTATGATTACAAGTCTATTAACAAGCCTAATAGTGATAACAACTGGTATTTTAACAGGGGTAGGAAGAACGAGCTTAACTTCTTTGCAAGAGGGGAGTATCTGCTGTTTGACTGGCTTACGGCTTTTGCTGATCTTCAGTATCGCCGTGTAAACTTTGACATTGCCGGTGTGGATGACGAGGACAAACTGCCCATGGGCTTTAAGACCACTTGGAAGTTCTTTAATCCCCGTGGCGGCGTTACTGCCAATACAAAATTTGGAAAGTTCTATGCTTCAGTTGCTTACGGTCACCGCGAACCTTCCCGCAGCGACATTAAAGAGGTAATAGAAAGTAACAACCTTGAGGGGAACGACCGCAAGCTTAAGCCGGAGAAGATGACTGACATAGAGGTTGGATATCAGTTCGAATCCAAGTCCTTCAGTGCAGGAGTTAACCTGTATCTTATGGAGTATCGCGACATGCTGCTCGAGACCGGCGAGCTCAGCTCTTCGGGCTATGCAATCAAGGATAATGTGGATAAGAGCTACCGTCGTGGCGTGGAGTTTACTGCCGCATGGCAGCCGATAAACGCTCTTACCCTTTCCGGCAACGCCACCGTCAGTACCAATAAGATCCTGAACTACAAGAAATTCTACGAGGTCTATGACAATATGGACGACTGGCATCTTGTAGGCCAGCAGACAGAAGAATTCAAAAAGGTTACCATGCTTTTGTCTCCTTCGTTCACTGCTGCCGGAAGTGCTTCCTGGACATTAATTAAGAATACTGTCCTTTCCGTAGATGCTAAATATGTTGGCAAACAGTATTGGGACAATACCCAGAACGCAGATCGCTGCATTCCGGCTTATTGGGTGGCAAACGCATCATTGAGCCACGAATTCACCCTTGGCCCTGGCACCCTTGGCCTTGGCATTTATGTGAACAACCTTTTGGGTAAGAAATACTATGCAGATGCCTGGGTATATCGCGCCTACTTCCAGCAGGAGGCAAGCTGGTACCAGGAAGAAGGAGTCTTCCCCCAGGCCCCCAGGAACTTCATGGTAAAACTCTCTTACAGATTCTAAACCTTCCTTAGAAGATTCGGTCCATGAGTTGCCATTTTTCGTCGCTGCGGGCATTTGCGGCGCAGCCTTGGAACTGTGCCACATACGCTTCCCATTCGGCTTGACGGGGTAACGTGGCAAGACGGGCCATGTCGCGCTGCCAGTCAAAGTCATCGACGGTATCGCAAATCATAAAGAGCTGGCGGCCGTGCCGGTAAATCTGCATATCAAGAATGCCTACGGCCCGCTGGCCCTCTATAATCTCCGGCCATACGTGGGCGTGAGCCTCTACGTATTTTGCAATTAATTCCTCGTTATCAACGAGGGTGAGCGTTTGGCAATATCTTTTCATCTTACTTCTTCAGAAGATTCGGACGCAGGCGTTTGGTCCTTTCCAACGCCTGGTCGTCCTGCCACTTTTGGATTAGTTTGGGATTGCCGCTAAGCAGAACATCCGGGACCTTCCAGCCGTTATAGTCGGCGGGACGGGTGTAAACGGGAGGGGAGAGCAGGCCATCCTGGAAACTGTCGCTCAGGGCCGATGTTTCATCGGTCAGGGCGCCGGGAATAAGACGGACTATGGAATCGGCAAGCAGGGCGGCGGGGATCTCTCCGCCGCTTACTACGTAGTCTCCCACAGAAATCTCTCTTGTGATAAGATGCTCGCGGATGCGGTGATCGATGCCCTTATAGTGGCCGCATAGAATGATGATATTGCCTTTGAGGGAAAGCTCGTTGGCAATGGCCTGGTCAAGGATTTCGCCGTCAGGGGACATGTAGATGACCTCGTCATAGTCGCGCTCGCTCTTTAACTTGGCTATCATCTTGTCCACCGGTTCTACCATCATAACCATGCCGGCATCGCCGCCATAACTGTAATCATCCACGTTCTGACGCGGTCCAAGGCCGAATTCGCGCAGGTTGTGGATGTAAATTTCTACCAGGCCTTTTTTCCTTGCCCGGCCCACTATGGAATGGCTCAAAGGGCTGTCCAACAGCTCCGGAACCACGGTGAGTATGTCGATTCGCATATTATTTCCAATTGTATCGCAAAAATAAATATAATTTGTTATATTTGCAATCTTGAAGTATTATGCAATACGTCAAGAAAAGTATTACAATAACATAACAAAAAAACTATGAACGAAGAACTGAACCCTGAGGTAGCTCAGAACACTGAAAATCCCCAGGATGTAGCTACTAACTATGCGGACATGACGCTTGGAGAACTCTCTCAAATGTTTGAGGGGCTTATGGCAGACGAGGAAAGGATGAAGAGAGCTAAAGAGGCAGAGAACATCAAGACCGCATTTTACAAAAAACTTACAAAGGAAAAAGCAGAAGTCAAGCCCGCCGACACAGCAGAAGAGGCAGAGGCTGCTTCAAACATATTCGAATCCGTAGAAAACGGGTTCAAGGCGCTCTACGGAATGTTCAAGAAAGAACGTGCAGAATTCAACCGCAAGCAGGAAGAGGAACGCAATGCCAACCTTGTTGCAAAGCAGGCCGTTATTGAAGACCTTAAGGCCCTTGTAGACAAGCAGGAAGACGTTACCGCCACTTTCCCTGAATTCAGGGACATACAGGCAAGGTGGAGGGAAATCGGCCCCGTGCCGGCAACAGCCTTCCGTGACCTTAACGACACCTACCAGTTCTATGTAGAGAAGTTCTACGACAAGGTTCAGATCAACCGCGAAATGCGTGACCTTGACTTCAGCAAGAACCTTGAGGCAAAGACCGCTTTCTGCGAGGAAGCAGAAAAGCTGGCAGAGGACGAGAACGTAATCGATGCCTTCAAAGAGCTTCAGAAACTTCACGAGCAGTGGAAGGAATTCGGCCCTGTTGCAAAAGAGTACCGTGACCAGATCTGGGAGCGCTTCAAAGCTGCTACGGCCAAGATAAACAAGAACTATCAGGCTTACTTCGAGGGTCAGAAAGAACAGCATGAAGAGAATCTTCAGGCAAAGACAGCCCTCTGCGAGAAGGTTGAGGAAATCGTGGCCAGGGAAGAAATCAACGCTAACGAGTGGAGCGCTCTTACCAAAGAGATAGAAGAAATCCAGAAGCAGTGGAAGACCATCGGCTACGCATCCAAGAAAGAGAACCAGAAGATATATGCACGCTTCCGTGCTGCCAATGACAAGTTCTTCGAGCGCAAGCGTCTTTACTATGCAGAGTATAAGGACGGCATGTCTGCAAATGCAGAGCGCAAACTTGCAATTGTAGAGAAAGCCGAGTCCCTTAAAGAAAGCACAGAATGGAAGAAGACTACCGAGGCTCTTATCCAGCTCCAGAAGGAATGGAAAGAGATTGGTGCAGTGCCCCGCAAGAAGGCGGAGGCTCTCTGGAAGAGGTTCCGTGCCGCATGCGACGAGTTCTTCGCCCGTAAGGAAGAGAATGCAAAGAGCGAGTCCGGCTTCCGTGAGAACCTTCGTGCCAAGAAGGCCCTGGTAGAGGAAATCAAGGCCATGGAGCCCTCTGAGGACAAGTCCCTCATGAAGGATTTGCTCCAGTCTTTCCAGGAGAAATGGAATGCCATCGGCTTTGTTCCTTTCAAAGAGAAGGATGCTATTAACAAGGCTTACAGGGATGCTATCGCAGAGAAGTTCGGCGATCTCCTTGGTGGCAACCGCGGCAACCGCAATGCCGGTGGACGTGGCCCTGCGAAGGCCCAGAAGGCTCCTTTGACAGAAAAGGATAAGCTTATACAGCAATACAACCGCCTGCAGCAGGAAGTTGATACCTGCGAGAACAACATCGGCTTCTTTGCCGCATCCAAGAATGCCGCCCCGCTCATCAGCCAGATGCAGGAGAAGATAGAAGGTTATCGTAAAGAACTTAAAGAACTTGAGGCCAAGATCCTTAAGCTTGAAGAAGAGTCCAACAAAGAGGAAGAATAAAATAAGATGAAGAAAAATACAGTAATTGGCTGGGTGCTCATAGCCGCCATTATGGTGGGCTTCATGGTATTCCAGTCAAAGCAGATGGAGAAGCAGCGTGCATTCCAGATGCAGAGGGATTCCGTTGCACGTGCAGAGTTTAAACAGAGGATGATTGCTGACTCTATTGCGCAGGCAGAGCGCGATTCGCTTATTGCCGCAGGAGTCATCACTCCGGAAACGGAGACCGTTGCAGATGCAGTAGCAGGTCCCGCATATCAGGACAGCCTTCTTTTACAGGCAGCATCGGAAGAGGCAGAGGCAACACTCGTTACACTTCAAAACGATAAGCTGGAGCTCATCCTTACAACCAAGGGAGCCCAGCCTTATTCTGCCCAGGTAAAAGATTACAAGAACTACGGCGGCAGCGACCTGTACCTTTTCAACAGCGCTGCAACTGCAAACGCAAGTACTTATAACGTAGCTATTTATGTTAACGAGCTTGTAAATACCAAGGACTTCAACTTCCAGGTAGCAGAGCAGACTGACTCCAGCGTTGTAATGCGCCTTCCCTTTGCCGGCGGCGGTTACATAGAGCAGGCATACAAGCTTCACAAAGACTCTTACGTTGTAGATAACAAACTCTCTTTCGTAGGCCTGAACATCCCCAAGAACGTATTCTCATACGATGTTGACTGGAATGTTATCGTTCCCCGTATGGAAAAGGGCTATCGTAACGAGATGCAGTACTCCCTGGCCGCATATCGCCTTGCCGGCGACGACGATCCGGAGGAGTTTGCAAAAGGCCGTAACGGCGGCGTGTCAGTCAACTCTAAGATATCATGGCTTGCATATCACCAGCAGTTCTTCTCTGCAATCTTCCGCGCCAAAGACAACTTTGACGCATTGCAGACCATGATCAACTATGTTCCTGAAAACGAGCCCGGCAACAATCTTATGGCCTGCGGCGCCCGCTTCAAGAAAGAGATTGACCAGAGCCAGGCAGACAAAGTCTTCGAGCACGAGTTCTACTTTGGCCCCAACAGCTACAAGGGCCTGAAGGCACTGGACCAGAAATATGAAAAAACCATCCCTCTGGGAGGCAGCATAATCGGCCTTTTCACAAGGTACGTCATCATTCCGGTGTTCGACTTCCTTAACGGCTTCAACCTCAACTTTGGTATCATCATCCTGCTCATGACCATCTTTATCAAGATAGTTGTGTTCCCGCTTTCATACAAATCATTTGTATCGTCTGCAAAGATGGCCATCCTTAGGCCGGAGGTAGAAAAGATCAATGCCAAGTATCCCAAGCAGGAAGATGCAATGAAGAAGCAGCAGGCTACGATGGCCCTGTACAAGAGGGCCGGGGCAAGCATGATGGGCGGCTGTCTGCCTATGTTGCTGCAGTTCCCTATACTGTGGGCGATGTTCCGCTTCTTCCCGGCTTCCATCGAGCTTCGTCAGCAGCCTTTCCTTTGGGCTGAGGACCTCAGTGCATACGATTCAGTCGTTAACTTTGGCGGCGGAATTCCTCTTATCGGAGACCACCTGTCCTTGTTTGCACTGCTGATGGCCGTGTCTATGTTCTTCTATACTAAGTTCACCCAGACACAGATGGCCGGCAACGATGCCAACGGCAAGATGATGCGTTTCATGACGCTGTACTTCATGCCTATAATGATGTTCGTCATTTGTAACAGCCTTTCTTCAGGTCTTAGCTACTATTACCTCTTGTCCAACATAATCACAATGATTACCACCTGGTACATCCGCAAGTTTGTGGTTAAGCCGGAAGACGTTTATGCACGCCTTAAAGCTACTGAGGGCAAGCCGATGCCTAAGAGCAAGTGGCAGCAGAGACTGGAAGAGGCCCAGAAGATGCAGCAGCAGAGAAATGCTAGAAGATAATCTTAAATCTATACTTGAGAAGCTGCCATCAGGAGTGCGCCTGGTGGCAGTTTCAAAATTCCATCCGGCCGAAGTCGTGATGGAGGCATACCTTGCCGGCCAGCGGTGCTTCGGGGAGAGCCGTCCCCAGGAGTTCATGGCCAAGGCGCAGTCGCTTCCAAAAGACATCGTTTGGCATTTCATCGGCCATCTTCAGACCAACAAGCTTAAGATGGTGCTGCCTTATGCGGCCATGGTGGAATCTGTAGATTCAGAGCATCTGCTGCAGGCAATAGACAAGTGGGGAGTAGAGAACGGCAAGTTGGTGGACGTCCTTCTGGAAGTCCATATCGCCCAGGAAGAAACCAAGCAGGGCTTCTCTGTAGAAGAGTTGATGCCGCTGCTTGAAAAGGAGTGGAGGGGAGTCCGCCTCCGCGGCCTGATGGGCATGGCTACCAATACCGACGACGAGTCTGTGATCCGCAGCGACTTTAAACGTATACAAGAGATTAAACGACATATTAATGACACATTCCCGGGGCTGAAAGATTTCGATCAGCTTAGTATAGGAATGTCCGGAGACTGGCCGTTGGCACTTGATTATGGTGCCACTATTGTCCGCATCGGAACGGCTATATTCGGGGCTAGACAATACTAGTATGGGTGAACTTGAACCAATGATAAAGGACCTTGCGCTGATTCTTATCATCGCAGGCGCAATGACGCTTCTGTTTAAGAAACTGGGGCAGCCGGTGGTGCTGGGCTACATTGTTGCCGGCTTTCTGGCCGGTCCACACTTCGGCCTTCTGCCGTCTGTGGCTGATACCGTCAACGTGCACCTGTGGTCAGATATTGGCGTTATCTTCCTTCTGTTCGCCCTTGGCCTGGAATTCAGTTTCAAGAAAATACTAAAGGTAGGCGGCACGGCGGTAGTCGCGGCCATGGTTATAATTGTGGGAATGATATTCCTGGGTTTCATCGTTGGCTCGTTCTGCGGGTGGAAGCGAATGGATGCCCTCTTCCTTGGCGGTATGATTGCAATGTCTTCTACCACAATTATTTACAAAGCCTTCGATGATCTGGGCCTGCGAAAGAAACAGTTCACCGGCCTGGTACTTAGCATACTTATTCTGGAAGACATTCTTGCTGTCGTTTTGATGGTGGTACTGTCCACGATTGCAGTCAGCAATAGTTTCAACGGCCTTGAACTGGCGCGCAGCATTGCTAAACTGGCCTTCTTTCTGATATTGTGGTTCGCAGTAGGACTGTATGTCATTCCAACTCTTTTAAAGAAAGCCCGTAAGCTGATGTCAGGCGAGACCCTGCTTGTGGTAGCCCTTGGTTTGTGCTTCGGTATGGTGGTATTTGCCGCCTCCATGGGTTTCTCCGCCGCTTTTGGTGCCTTCATAATGGGCTCAATCCTTGCCGAAACTCTTGAGGCAGAGAGGATTGACAAACTTGTCAGCCCTGTGAAAGACTTGTTCGGCGCAGTATTCTTCGTGTCCGTTGGTATGATGGTAGATCCGGCAATGATTATTCATTACGCCCTTCCTATCATTGTAATTACCCTTACCGTTATTGTTGGACAGGCAACCTTCGCCACTCTTGGCGTACTTATATCCGGCCAGTCGTTAAAGACTTCCATCGAATGCGGATTCAGCCTTACGCAGATAGGCGAGTTTGCCTTCATCATCGCCGCCCTTGGCCAGTCCCTTAAGGTGACCAGCGACTTCCTGTACCCGATAGTCGTGGCGGTGTCTGTCATAACCATCTTCCTGACACCGTATATGATCAGGCTGGCCGAGCCCGTTAATGCTTTCATGGAAAAGCATCTGCCCAAGAAGCTTGTCAGCCTGGCAGAGAGGTTCGCCTCTCGTGGCGCGGCAACAGCCACTCAGGACAAGAGCGCATGGCGCAGTTACATTAAGTCCACCCTTACCAATGTCCTTATACATAGTATTGTGTCAATTGCACTTACTGCCCTGGCATTTTTGTGGCTTGTGCCGTTCCTGGACAGTTTGCTTCCGGCGACAATAAGCAGGATAGCTGCTGCAATTGTTATTCTGCTTGCATTGGGACCTTTCCTCTATGCCATCATCTTGCGCCATACTTTTTCTGACGATTTTAAAAAGTTATGGGCAGAGAACCGTAATTACGTACCGCCGCTTGTATTTGTTGTTGTGGCAAGGTTTTTCTTGGCGATGGGTTTTGTCTTCTACGTACTGTTTACTCTCTTCCATTTGAGGGGCATTCCGGTCTTCCTCATTGGTTTTGGAGCGATTCTGTTCATATTGAGCAGCCGTTTGATAAGGCGTCAGTCGCTTAAGATCGAAAGTAACTTCAGGGACAATCTGCGTGCGCGTCAGGTTCAGGAAGAGTATTATGGCAAGAAGCAGCCGGAATACGCCTCACGACTCCTTTCAAAAGACCTTCACTTTGCAGACTTTACCGTGCCCGGAGACTCCGCATGGGCCGGCCAGACGCTGGCAGAACTTAATCTTGGCCGTCGGTTCAGCATTCATGTAGCTTCAATCCTTCGTGGCAACCTGCGCATCAATATTCCGGAAGCCAATGAGCGTATCTTCCCGCAGGACGTGCTTCAGGTTATCGGAACCGACAAGGATATGGAGTCTTTTTCTACCGAACTTCGTTCCAGCGGCAAGGTTCAGGACGATGACGTTGCCATTCGCAGCGAGATGATACTTCGTCAGGTTATAGTGCACGAGGGCTCGCCGTTCAATGGAAAGACTATCCGTGAGTGCGGAATCAGGGGCGACTATCATTGCCTTATAGCCGGCATCGAAACAAAAGACGGCAAACTGTATCAGCCTGCCGTGGATATTCCCTTCGCCGTGGGCGATGTCGTTTGGGTAGTGGGTCAGAAAGATGACGTAGCTACTCTTCTGAAAGCGTAGAAATCATTTCGGCAGCCACTGCTGCGGAAGCGCCTTTGCCGCCAAGGAGGGTGCGGATTTCTGAGTATCCTGCCTTCATTGTATCTATGTACTCCTGATCAGAGGTAAGGCGAATCACCTCGTTTGTGATATTTTCAGGGGTGAAGTACCACTGCAACAGTTCCTTGAAGACCTTGCGGCCGGCAATTAGGTTGCCAAGGCTCACGTATTCTATCTTGATTATCTTCTTTGCGATTGCCGCGTTGATGGGGGACGTGGCGTAAACAACAACTTGCGGAGTGCCGATTAGGGCTGTTTCAAGCGATGCCGTGCCGCTGTTTACCACAGCGGCTTTTGCATGACGGACAAGGTTGTGCGTCTGGCCGAAGATGACCTGCAGCCTGCTGTCCGGCCCTGTCCAGGGCTTGTAGTCGTCCGCTGTCCTGGACGGTGCGCCTGCAACTATGAACTTGTATTCCTCATATCCGGGAGTAGCGGCAAGCCTGTCCGCAAAGGCCTTGAATACCGGCATCATCGTCTTGACTTCTCCCTTTCTTGAACCTGCCAGAAGGGCAATGTAAGGGCCCTGAACGGGGGCCTCCTGGACGGCATTGCTGTCGATGGCATCAATAAGCGGGTTGCCGCAATAGTCGAAAGGTATCTGTTTGCGGGTGAAGTACTCCTTTTCGAAGGGGAAGACGATGAACAGCTTGTCCACGTACTTCTTTATCTTGCGGATGCGGCCTTCGCGGGAAGCCCATACCTTGGGGGCTATATACCAGAAGACCTTAAGTCCGTGATTGTGGGCGAATTCTGCAATCTTAAGATTGAAGCCGGGGTAGTCAATCAGTATTACTACGTCCGGTTGCCAACTTAGGATGTCCTGCCTGCACAGTTTTAGATTGGCGGATATTACGCGGGCCTTGAGGATGACGTCCTTGAAGCCCATTATTGCAGTCTGGCTGTAATCTTTTACCATTGCGCCGGCGCCGGGCTGATTGGCCTCCGATACGGCCCCCATGAGAGGACCTCCCCAAAAGCGGATATCCGCCTTAGGGTCTTTATCGTAGAGCCCCTTCATCAGGTTGGAACCGTGAAGGTCTCCGGACGCTTCGCCTGCAATGATGTAATATCTCATTAAAAGTCTTTGTTAAGGAGAGGGTCCTTCGCCAGGGAAGGTGTTTCCACAGGGTCTGTAGTTATGATATTGTGTGCGGTGATGGAAATATAGCCATCCTTCACCAGACGGTGATCGGCTCCGGGAAGGTTCGCTTCATCATCGACGTAGGTGCCTATCATCATATAATACTTTTCACCTTCTTCTTTCTGGGGCAGGCTGATTCCGAACATTTCTGCGGTATAGCCGCGCTTGCGGTAAAGCTCCGGGTTCCAGTCTGTGAATTCCTTAACCCATTTTCCGCGTCCCATATGGCCCGTACGTATGCCCTTAATGTCTGAGGCAGGGAAGTTTACGTTGTAGTAAACGCCGTAACGGGCTGTCTTGTATCTTTCCATCAGGTGCTCAAAGATGGCGGGGAAATACTTTTGTACCTGGCTGAAATCTGCCTCCGGGTTAAGATTGTCCAGGGATACGCCAATTGCCGGGATGCCGTTAAGTGCGCCCTCCATCGCTGCACCCAGGGTGCCGGAGTAGCAGGCTGCGGCGGATGCGTTGGAACCGTGGTTGATGCCGCTGATTATGACATCCGGCTTCGGATCCATGAAATTGATACCGTACTTTGCGCAACTGGCAGGCGTAGAGTCAAGGTAGGCCCAGTGTGCGCCGTCAATAATACCCAAGTCCTTGTAGGCAAGCCTTTTTATTCCGATGGTCACGGCCATTGCCATTCCGGACTGATGATACTTTGGCGCTACGACGGTGACATTGCCGTAGGGGAGTAACATCTTGGCGAGTACTTTTATTCCTTTGGCTGTGTATCCGTCGTCGTTGGTTACAAGTATATTCAATTTGTCTTTATTCATTGGCGATTAAACGTTTATCGTTGACATTTAAACGATTAAAGTTTTTATTTGTTTGCAAAGGTATGATATTTTAATTAATTTTGCAGACCCTTAAGAAGAAAATGTAGTTAAAGTTAAACTTAATTAATAAAACAAATCAAATGGTAAAACTTGGTATTAACGGATTTGGCCGTATCGGTCGTATGGTTTTCCGTGCAGCTGTAGAGAACTTTGCTTCTGACATTCAGGTAGTAGGTATCAACGACCTCCTTGATGCAGATTATCTTGCTTACATGCTCAAGTATGACTCTGTTCACGGTGAGTTCAAGCATGACATCAAAGTTGACGGCAATTACCTTATCGTAGACGGCAACAAGATTCAGGTGTTCGCAGAGAAAGATCCTGTAAACATCACTTGGGGCGCTCTTGGTGTAGACGTTGTAGTTGAGTCTACCGGTTTCTTCCTCACCGCAGAGCTTGCAGAGGCTCATATCAAAGCTGGTGCTAAGAAGGTTATCATGTCTGCTCCTTCAAAGGATTCTACTCCTATGTTCGTTTACGGTGTTAACCACAAGACCTACGCTGGCCAGACCATTATCTCCAACGCATCTTGCACCACCAACTGCCTTGCTCCTATCACCAAGGTTCTCAACGACAAGTTCGGTGTAGTTCGCGGTCTTATGACTACCGTTCACGCTGCAACCGCTACCCAGAAGACCGTTGACGGTCCTTCAAAGAAGGATTGGCGCGGTGGCCGTGGTATTCTTGAGAATATCATCCCTTCTTCTACCGGTGCTGCTAAGGCTGTAGGTAAGGTTCTTCCTGAGCTCAACGGTAAACTTACCGGTATGAGCCTCCGCGTTCCTACCAGCGACGTTTCCTTCGTTGACCTTACCGTAGAGCTTGCAAAGGCTGCTTCTTACGAAGAGATTTGCGCTGCTATGAAAGAGGCTTCTGAGGGCGAGCTCAAGGGTGTTCTTGGTTACACCAACGAGGCTGTCGTTTCTACAGACTTCCGCAACGATGCGCGTACCTCTATCTTCGACGAGAAAGCAGGTATCCAGCTTGATCCTACCTTCGTAAAGGTTTGCGCTTGGTACGACAACGAGTGGGGTTACAGCAACAAGGTTCTTGAAATGGCTAAGGTTATTATGAAGTAACGAAGTTGCTTCAAAATGCATTTGCATTATGAAGTAACGAAGTTGCTTCAAAATGCATTTGCATCACCAAGTAATTTCAACAGAACATTACCACTTTTAGGGCTGCCTTTTGGCAGCCTTTTTTGTTTTTATTTGTATCTTTACGAAAAATCTTCGCAACATGGGAAAGGTAACGGTAAAGTTCGTACAGCAGAATTACAGGAAAAGGGAAGAAATGATTCCCATGAGGGATGGTGTCCGCCTGTATACGGCCGTATATGAGCCTCTGGCAGGGGAGCCCCGGCCTGTAATTATGATACGCACGCCCTTTCCGCTGAATCCTTACGGTAAAACCTTTACCCGCGACCTCCGTACCTTCATGAGCCATTTTACGGAGCATCGCTATATTATTGTGTTCCAGAATGTTCGCGGCCGCTTCATGAGCGAAGGTGATTTTGAAGATGTCCGTCCTTTTTCCCCTGACACAATAAACGAGGCAACCGATACCTATGATACTATCCAGTGGCTGATAGACAATCTGAATACCAACGGAAGCGTAGGTGTCAAGGGTATGTCCTATCCCGGCTTCTATGCCACCATGGCGTCGCTGTCCGGTCATCCGGCCCTTAAGGCCGTCTCTCCGCAGGCCCCGGTGACAGACTGGTTCATGGGTGACGATGCCCATATCTGCGGCATACCGCAATTGCCGCTTTATCCTTTTGGCGCATCGTTCTTTAAGCCTCGTCCGAAACTTACAGGCCGCTGGCCGGCCCCGGTTGTTCCGCTTCCGGAAGGGGATCTGTACGATGCTTTCCTGGAAATCGGCAACAAGCCTTTTGAACCTTTGCGGGATAAGCTGCCCTTCATTGACCAGATGCTTCAGCATCCGGATTACGATGCCTTCTGGCAGACACGCAATGCGGCATCAAATCTTAAGGGCAAGCTTCCTCCTTTCCTTATTGTGGCCGGTTTTTATGATGCGGAAGACTGTTACGGCCCATTTGAAGTGTATCGTACGCTTAAGGCACAGGCCCCTGAAACGGAGGCCTTTCTGTGCGCCGGTCCTTGGTACCACGGTGCCTGGAAGCATTCCTGGTACAGTTTTCTTGGCGATGTCCACTTTACTGAATGGTCTGCAGAGCACTTCCGTGAATGGATAGAGTTCCCCTTCTTCTCTTATTATCTGGAAGGAAAGGGGAGTCTGCCGTCAAGGGTTAGCATACTGCCTTCCGGTGAAACCATGGCCGCCGGCGGAAAGCATACCGTCAACAGCAGGCCCGGTTGGGAATATATGGAAAGCTGGCCCCCGGCCGGCAGGGAACAGTGGCTTTTCCTGTCAGAGGGCAACAAACTTACAGAAGAACCCCCGCGGAAGGTGCTGGAGTGGTCTTTTGTCTCTGATCCTGCGCGTCCGGTGCCTTACACCGGCGGGCTTTTGGAGCACTTCTCCCGCGAGGCCTTTGTAGCGGATCAGCGCTTTGCCGCCCGCCGCACCGATGTCCTTACCTTCAGCGGCCCCCTTATTAAGGAGGCGGTTAAGGTCGAGGGCTCCGTTAGCGTTAACCTGTGGCTTTCAGTTGACAGGCCGGATGCAGATATCGTCGTAAAACTCATAGACCGACGCCCGGACGGCTACCAGCTACCGGTCCGCTTCCAGGCCATGCCGCTTCGCTACAGGGACTCATTCGAACATCCGCAACCGGCTGTCCCTGGCAAGTTGTACCACCTTGGGATTAGGCTCAACGACATAGCCCATGTCTTCATGCCGGGACACCGCATCATGCTGCAGATTCAGGGCTCTATGTTCCCTCTGCTGGCTTTGCCGCAAGAAAAAAAGCCAGTGAAAATATCACTGGCCTCTATGAATTCTGCGGAATGCTTTGTTTCTATTCCGGTTTGTAAGAATCTTTAAGTGCTACCGTCTTGTTAAAGATGGGGTGCTCCGGAGTGCTGTCCTTGTCAAGGAAGTAGTAACCGGTGCGCTCGAACTGAACGGCAATTCCTGACTTGTCTTCAAGCAGGGCGGGCTCTGCCCAGCCTTTGCCAAGAATCAGGGAGTCGGGATTCAGGAAGTCCTTGTAATCCTTGTCCTCAGGAACCTGGGACATGTCTGCAAGGGTGAACAGGCGGTCATAGTTACGCAGTTCAAGTTCTTTTGCATGCTCTACTGATACCCAGTGGATGGTACCTTTTACTGAGCGCCACTGCTCCGGGTCTCCGCCGGGACGGGTGGTCGGGTCGTAGGTGCACTTAAGCTCTACTACTTCTCCGTTCTCATCCTTGATGACCTCGTTGCACTTGATAATATAGGTATATTTAAGGCGGACCTCGCCGTCCGGTTTAAGACGGAAGAACTTCTTGGGAGCGTCCTCCATGAAATCTGCCTTGTCAATGTAAAGCTCACCGGTGAAAGGAACCTTGCGGCTTGCACCTTCCGGCTCTGCCGGGTTAAGAGGGCAGTCGAACCACTCTACCTGGCCTGCGGGCCAGTTGGTGATGGTAACCTTTACAGGGTCCTGTACTACCATGTAGCGGTTGCTGCGGGCGTTCAGGTCCTGGCGTACGCACCACTCCAGAAGCTGGATGTCCATGAGCTGGTCACGCTTGCTTACTCCAATCTTGTCGCAGAACATCTTAAGGGCCTCGGCGGTATAGCCGCGACGGCGGACGCCGCAAAGGGTAGGCATGCGGGGATCGTCCCAACCGCTTACGATGCCTTTCTGAACAAGCTCCAGCAGTTTGCGTTTGCTCATCAGGGTGTATGTAAGGTTCAGGCGGGCGAATTCGTACTGATGGCTGGGATAGATGCCAAGAGTCTGGATGAACCAGTCGTACAGAGGACGGTGAACGTCGAACTCAAGGGTGCAGATAGAATGGGTGATATGCTCTATTGAGTCGCACTGGCCGTGGGTGTAGTCGTACATAGGGTAGATGCACCACTTGTCTCCGGTACGATGATGCGATGCATGCTTGATGCGGTAAAGGAGAGGGTCGCGGAACATCATGTTGGGGTGGGCCATGTCTATCTTGGCACGGAGCACCTTTTCGCCGTCGGCGTACTTGCCGTCGCGCATCTCCCTGAAGAGCTTGAGGTTCTCTTCTACGCTGCGGTTGCGGTAGGGAGACTCGGTTCCGGGAGTATCGACGGTACCGCGTCCGGCGCGGATCTCTTCCTGGGTCTGGTCATCTACGTATGCAAGGCCCCTCTTGATGAGGTCTTCCGCCCACTGGTAAAGCTGGTCGAAATAGTCAGATGCGTAGAGCTCCTTGTCCCACTGGAAGCCAAGCCACTTTATATCTTCTTTGATTGAATCTACGTATTCTACATCTTCCTTGACGGGGTTGGTGTCGTCGTAGCGCAGGTTGGTTTTGCCGCCGTACTTCTGTGCAAGGCCGAAGTTCAGGCAGATACTCTTTGCGTGACCAAGGTGGAGGTAGCCGTTAGGCTCCGGGGGAAAGCGGGTCATTATGCTGTCCACTTTACCTTCTTTAAGGTCGTTCTCTATGATCTCCTCAAGGAAATTGAGTTTTTTGGTCTCTTCCATATCTTTATATTTTATCATACAAATATATAGATAATTTGGGATATATCAGCAGGCTGGTCGGGGTTTATTTTATTGTATCGTTTCAAAAAGCAAAAAAAACTATAATTGCATTGCAGTTTTAAAGGAAAGTAGTATCTTTGCTTGTTACTAAGACCAAGGAATATGAACCTTTTAGAAGAAAGATTAGCGAAATATACCCTGCCTCAGCAGATGATGGCAAAAGGTATATATCCTTATTTCAGAGAGATAGAAAGCAAGCAGGGCACAGAGGTAGAGATGGAAGGACATCCTGTCCTCATGTTCGGTTCTAACGCTTACACCGGTCTTACCGGAGACGAGCGTGTGATAGAGGCAGGTATCAAGGCCATGCGTCAGTACGGTTCCGGTTGCGCCGGCTCCCGTTTCCTGAACGGTACACTTGATATCCATGTCAAGCTTGAAAAAGAGCTTGCAGCCTTTGTAGGCAAGGACGAGGCCCTCTGCTTTGCAACCGGTTTCACGGTTAATTCAGGTGTGATACCAACCCTCCTTACCAAGGATGACTATATTATTTGTGACGACAGGGACCATGCATCAATAGTTGACGGCCGCAGGCTGTCCTTCGCCAAGGCTCTGCACTACAAGCACAATGACATGGCAGACCTTGACCGCACCCTCAGCAAGCTTCCGGACAATGCCGTGAAGTTCATTGTAGTTGACGGTGTGTTCTCTATGGAAGGAGACCTTGCAAAACTCCCTGAAATTGTAGATTTCAAGAAGAAATACGCAAACGTAGTAATAATGGTAGATGAGGCCCACGGCCTCGGAGTATTCGGCCGCCAGGGACGCGGTGTATGCGACCACTTCGGCCTTACAGACCAGGTTGACCTTATCATGGGAACCTTCAGCAAGTCTCTTGCTTCAATTGGTGGTTTCATTGCAGCTAATAAGGTTATTATCAACTACTTGCGCCATACTGCCAGGACTTATATCTTCAGTGCTTCCTGCACACCTGCAGCTACTGCAGCTGCTCTTGAGGCCCTGCACATCATCCAGAATGAGCCTGAGCGTATAGAGGCCCTTTGGAAGGTTACCAATTACGCACTCGCACGTTTCCGTGAGGCTGGCTTCGAGATTGGAGACACCGAAAGTCCTATCATTCCTCTGTATGTAAGGGATCTTGAAAAGACCTTCATTGTTACCGCAGAGGCTTTCAAGAATGGAGTATTCATCAATTCTGTGATTCCTCCGGCATGCGCACCTCAGGACACCCTGGTACGCTTCGCCCTTATGGCAACCCATACCAACGAGCAGGTTGACCGTGCCGTTGCCATCCTTACCAAGATATTCAAGGAGCAGGGAATCATAAAGTAGATTGTGACTTTTTTTAACCTGTACTGCTTCCGGACCTGGTTCGGAAGCAGTACAGGTTAAGCATTTAATAAAAAAGAGATTATGGTAAAATCAATGACAGGATACGGCAAGGCCGAGGTTATTCTTTCTTCCGGATGCAAAATGACGGTGGAAATCAGGACTCTTAACGGTAAATCTGCGGACATCGGAATCAAGTCCCAGATACTGCCAAAAGATAAGGAACTTGCCATCAGGTCAATGATTGCACAAAGGCTGCAAAGGGGTACCATCGACGTTTATATTACCCTGGAACAGCCGGCACAGGTGGCATCGCATCCTATTAATACTGAACTGCTTAAGAGTTATCTGGACCAGGTGCGCGCATTTGAGAAAGAGCAGGGGATAGCCGCTGACGCAACAGACGCCCAGGTGCTTGCAACTCTGCTTCGCTTCCCGGACGTGCTGGATGCTAAGAAGGCCGATGCTATTACAGAAGAAGACCTGCCGCTTCTGGATCAGGTCTTTGACCAGGCCATTTCGGCTGTAGAGAATTACAGGGAGAAGGAAGGCCGCGTGCTGGACGCCGATGTGCGCAGCCGCATCGCTAACATTCAGGCTCTGTACGACCAGGTAGAAGCCTTTGAACCGGAGCGCATTGAGGCGGTTCGCGCCAAGCTTCAGAAAAACCTGGAAGACCTTGCGCAAAAGGTTGACCCTCAGCGCTTTGAGCAGGAAATGGTATTCTATCTTGAAAAGCTTGACATCAACGAGGAAAAGGTCCGCCTTCGCCAGCACTGCAAATACTTCCTTGAAACCATGGAGTCAGACCCGTATCCCGGCAAGAAACTTGGCTTCATAATCCAGGAAATCGGAAGGGAGATAAACACCACCGGATCAAAGGCAAATCACTCCGGAATCCAGCGCTGCGTTACCATGATGAAGGACGAATTGGAGAAGATGAGGGAGCAAAGTATGAATATACTTTAGGAAATTCTTATTATATTTGCCTGAAATGACAAAGATTAAGAAAATACTGGACAGGTTCAAACTGACCATGAGAGGCAAGATTACTCTTAGCCTTTCTGCCATTGCCGTCATTTTGCTTGTGTCCACAACCATCTCCGTCTTCGAGTACAGGAGCATGAGCAACTATGTGTCCGACCTTATCGCAGACAACATAGAAAGCATCAATGCTGCCCAGAAATTGGCCAATGTGACCGATGCCTACAACCTCAAGATTCTTGCAGTCATTGGTGACGACACCAATAACGACCTTCCGGACTTCAATCGTTCCGAGTTCCTGGCTCACTGCGACAGCCTTCGCACTTCGCTCGCTTCCATCAACCTTCAGAATCTGGCAGATTCAGTCGAGTATTCGTGGAGCGCGTACATGCTTACTTCACTTGAGCTCCCGAACGTTCTGGTGGCAGATTTCATAGACTCCAGGTCGTGGTACTTCGAGCGCCTTCAGCCCGTCTATAACAGCTTGCACGAGGACATCGATGACCTTAACACTGCCATTTACAAAGAGCTCCAGAAGAACTCCGCTACTTTTGAAAGAGGTTTCTACAGGAGTATTATTCCGGGCGCCGTGGCTGTTGCCGTAGGTCTGCTGCTGGTACTTATGCTACTGTTCTATCTGTCAGTTTATTACGTTAATCCTATATACAAGATGTTGGCGGCGCTCCGCAACTACAGGGCCTTCGGAAAGGGCTATACTTCTGACTTTGAGGGCGACGACCAACTGAAAGACCTGAGCGACAATATCTCTGAACTTACACAGGAAAACATCCAGCTCAGGCGCCGAATCAAAACCCTGAGGGAAAAGTCTTAACAGATGAATCTTAAGGTCATATCCAGGAATGTGGGCTTTGCGCTTCTTGTAAGTGCATTGTTCATGTTTTTGTCTGTGCTTGTTTCTGTGAAAAACGGAAACGACAGCGCCCTGGCCGCCCTTTTGATCAGTTTCATCATCACCTTTACCGCAGGTGCTTTCCCCTTCATCTTTGTAAGAAAGAACTCTGTCATCACCCTTAAGGACGGATACATGATTATCTTCCTTTCATGGGTGCTGTCATTCATATTCGGTATGCTGCCATATCTGCTTTGGGGCGGGCCTTTTACAGTTATAAATGCTTGGTTCGAGAGCGTATCGGGCTTCACTACAACCGGTTCCAGTATACTTGAAAACATCGAAGCCCTTCCGGACAGCCTGCTGTTCTGGAGGTCATCGACCCACTTTATCGGCGGTTTGGGAGTCGTTGTCTTCCTGCTGCTCATTATTCCTTCGTCAAGCCCTGTAAGGCTCCGCCTTACCAACATGGAGCTGTCATCGCTGTCCAAGCAGAGCTACAATACCCGCGCAAACAAGACGGTACATATCTTTACCTACGTTTACCTGGGTCTGGCTCTTGCAGCCTTCCTGGCTTACTGGATAGCGGGAATGAGTGCTTTCGATGCCATCAATCACGCTTTCAGCGTATGTGCGACGGGCGGTTTCAGTACCAGGAACCTGTCAATCGCCGCTTATGGCTCGCCGGTTATCAATATCATCACCATTATATTCATGATATTGGGTTCCATGCACTTCGGCCTCATATTTATGATATTTGCGACAAGGAGTATCAGACCGCTTAAGAACAAGGTATTCAAGTTCTATATCAGCACCCTTGCCATCGTATCGATAATAGTGGCTCTGTCCCTTAAGGCCGAGGGTATAGAGCAGACATGGGGCAGCGCCTTCATGAGCGGAACCTTCCAGGTTTGTGCCTATGCTTCTACAACCGGTTTTGCCATTGCAGACAACAGTATATGGCCGCTTCTGCCATGCGTAATGCTGATGTTTGTGGGCATTCAGTGCGGTATGGCCGGCTCTACCACCGGCGGCGTAAAGAGTGACCGAATCTTCTATCTTTTCAAAGCGATCAAGCGCCAGGTTACCCGCAGCGTCAATCCTTCATCCGTTACTATAATCAGGGTGGGCGGCAAGTATTTTTCCGACGAGGAAATGTTCCCGCATGTGCTTTACCTTACGCTTTTCCTTGTAATGATTGTGCTTTCCGTTGTTTTGTGCCTGATGTTCGGTGCAAACAATTACAATGCGCTTTCCGGTACGATAGCATCCCTTGCCAATGTGGGCCCTGCTCTTGGAGAAATCGGTTCTGCCGGCAATTACAGTGCGGAGCCGTCCATGGTGAAGTTCATCTATACCCTTGACATGCTGCTGGGCCGTCTTGAGATTTATCCTGTTGTTGCGGCTGTTTCTATCATGCTGTCAAGAAAACAATCCAGAAAGACGGAATCTTAGGCTATGAACGACAGAGCGGTAAGGTTATATCAGGGGTTTCTTGAGAACTTGGGGTTCTCTCCCACGCCTTGCCAGGACTCCTGTTTTTCTAAAATTGCAGAATTCGTAACCGGTTCAGAATCAGATATCCTTGTTCTGACAGGTTTTGCGGGTACAGGAAAAACAACCCTTCTTGCATCTGTTGTCAATACCCTTGAAGCATACCATACCAAGTGTATTTTGCTGGCTCCGACGGGCCGTGCGGCCAAGGTACTGTCCAACTATTCCGGCCGTCAGGCCTATACCATCCACAAGCATATATACAGGCAGAAGTCCGTTTCCGATGACGGTATGGGCCTGTTCTCAATATCGCATAACAAGTCTGCCAGGACGCTGTTCGTCGTTGACGAGGCATCCTTGATCGGCGGCATGCAGGAGGGCGGGCGTTCCGCCTTCGGTACCGGTGATCTGCTGGCGGACCTGATAGCTTTTGTGCGAAGCGGTGCAGAGTGCAAGCTGCTGCTGGTGGGCGACCGTGCCCAGCTGCCGCCGGTTGGCATGGATCAAAGCCCTGCGCTGGATGAAGCCATGTGCTCTTTTGGCGGGGTGGATTTTTGTTCGATGACTACAGTGGTTCGCCAGAAGGCGGAATCCGGCATCCTTGAAAATGCCACTCATCTGCGTCAATTGCTCTTTTCTGACAACGTGCAGTCCATGCCGGCATCGGGCCTTGGCCTGAAGGTTAAAGGCTTCCCGGATATTGAAAGGCTGTCCGGCGGAGACCTGCTGGAAACCCTGACCGATGCGTATGGCAATTACGGAGAAGGGGAGACCATAGTCCTGTGCCGCTCCAACAAAATGGCGAATCGCTACAATGCCGGTATCCGTGCAAAGATCCAATATAAAGAAGAGGATCTGGTTAAAGGAGACAAGCTGATGGTTGTAAAGAACTGCTATCAGTTTGCTGGCCAGGAAGAGATGGATGTGACTGATTTCATTGCCAACGGCGATGTGGCCGATCTGCTTAAGATTGGAGGCTACGAAGAGCGTTACGGCCTTCATTTTGCCACTGCACGCGTGTCCTTCCCTGATTACGACGACATGGAAGTGGTGACCAAGGTCTGCCTGGACGCTTTGTCTTCAGAGGCTCCGGCCCTTACGGCCGACCAGCAGAACGGCCTTTACGCGGGCTTGAACGAGGATTACTCTCACATTAAATCCAAGAGCAAACGCTATAAAGAGATTAAGGAAGATCCGTACTTTAACGCCCTTCAGATTAAGTACGCATACGCCCTTACCTGCCACAAGGCCCAGGGCGGCCAGTGGCGCTGCGTTTTCATAGACAATCCCTTCTGGCAGGACATCCTGGAGCGGGACCAGCTGCGTTGGCTTTACACCGCCCTGACTCGTGCCACAGAGAAAGTCTATCTTGTTAACTTCAATGACAAATGTTTCAAATGATATGAAAAGGATAGTATTAATCATCTCGATGCTGTTTATGGCAGCAGGGGCTGCACAGGCCCAGTTTCCCTTCTTCTACAAATGGGTAGAGAATAACAAGGTCGCATTCAGCTGCGACGGTTCTTTCAAGGATGCCGCAGGCTTTGTTATGGAGACCGGCAAGTTTACCCGTACCGACGGAGTGAACTACCCGGCAAAGTATACCACCTTCCCCGTTAATCCGGACGATGCAGTGAATCTTACCTACAGCCCTGATTCAACGATGTTGGCCTTTACCCGTGACAACAACCTTTGGGTAGTGGACATTGCCAGCAAGGAAGAGAAGCAGCTTACCTTCGACGGCAGCGAGCTCATCCTTAACGGATATGCATCCTGGGTTTACTATGAAGAGATTCTTGGCCGTCCGTCAAGGTACTGCGCTTTCTGGTGGAGCCCGGACAGCAAGAAGCTTGGATACTATCGTTTTGACAATTCCAACGTGCCCATGTTCCCCATCTATTCTCCCTTCGGCCAGGATGGCAAAATCAGCCGTACACGCTATCCCAAGGCCGGTGAAGAGAACCCTAAGGTGAAGATAGGCATAATCGACGTTACTGCCGCCAAGCCTGAAACCGTTTGGGCGGACTTCGACCAGAATGAGGATCAGTATTTTGGCACTCCGTTCTGGGGAGCGGACAGCAAGGAGTTCTTTATTTCCAGGGAGCCCCGCATCCAGAATACTCTTGATCTTTACAGCGTTTCTGCAGCCGATGGAAGCAAGAACCATATCTATCATGAGGAGTATAAAACCTGGCTGGACTGGATTGAGGGCATGATTTTCACAGAGAAGGGCCTTTATATGGTTCGTTCCTTCGAGACGGGATGGCAGCAGATCTACTTCCTTTCTTATGATGGCAAGACCCTGCGTCGCCTGACTGACGGTCCCAACTGGCGCGTAGAGCTTCTTAAGGTTGACGAGAAAAAGGGCGATGTTTACTTCTCTGCCCGCCGCGAGTCAACGGTGCGTACCGGTGTGTACAAGGTTGACAAAAAGGGTGTGATTACAGCCCTTACTGACCCGGCCTTCGATGCCCAGGGAATTGTGATGTCTCCGGACGGAAAGGCTTTCGTGGCAATCCTGAGCAACTTCAATACTCCTTATCAGGTTTGGCTTTACAATGTTGCCAAGGGTAAATCTGTCAAGGTAGGGGACTTTGCCGATACCTTCAAGGATGGCACTGACGATCTTGCCAAGCCGGAGCTTATCAGCATTACCACTCACGATGGTCTGACTCTTCCCGGTTTCATCGTTTATCCTAAGAACTTCGATCCTTCAAAGAAGTATCCGGTTCATGTTGATATTTATGGCGGTCCTGATACTCCTCAGGTTCGCGATTCCTGGCGCAGTGGTGCGAATACCGCCCTTCAGTGGTGGTACAATAACGATATCATCGAGGTTACTGCTGACTGCCGTGCTGCAGGCCATAACGGCCGCGAGGGTCTGGACTTCATTTATCGTCAGTTGGATGTTGTAGAGGTTCAGGATTTCTGCGAGTGGGCCCAGTATCTTAAGAGTTTGCCTTATGTTAATGGTGACAAGATTGGTGTGGAGGGTTTCTCTTTTGGCGGAACTATGACTTCGCTGCTTGTTATGAATCATTCTGATTTGTTCCATTATGGCATCGCTGGTGGCGGTGTTTACGATTGGTGTTTGTATGATACTCATTATACTGAGCGTTTCATGGAGACTCCTAAGACTAATCCTGATGGTTATGCTAAAACTCGTGTAATTTCTCAGGTGAAGGCTTATCCGGCTAATTATGCTACTGATGCAGAGTCTGCTGCTAAGGTTGCTCCGGTTATGCTTATGCTTACTCATGGTACTGGTGACGATAATGTTCATTTCCAGAATACGCTTCAGTTGATTAATGAGTTGCAGAAGCAGGGTAAGGCTTTCGAGTTCATGATTTATCCGGATGCTATGCATGGGTACCGTGGTTTCCAGGGGGCTCACGATCGCTCTGCCCACCGCGCCTTCTGGCTTAAGTATCTGAAGAATTAGCTCCCCCGCCAGAGGGCAAAGTGCCCGTGAAACTCACGCTCCCGGGCACATCACCCTCTAGCTTCTCAGGCCCTGCGCGCCAAAAGCGTCCGGCCGGTAGCCAACGAGCCGCGTTATGCGAGTTGGCGGTGCATATTTTAGGACTAGACCCTTCGGGAATTAGAGGACTTGGGTGAGGATAAGGTAGTTGGAGGAGGTGCAGTTGGCACCAAAGATGTGAACGGAAGGGCTGGAGGCCGCTTTGAGGCGGGACTTCAGCTCTTCTGCTTTTATGGGGATGTTATGGGTGGATACTTCCGCGGCGATGCCTTGTTTTGACAGGGCTTTGATGGTGCTGCTTGAAAGGGGAAGTATCTGGTTGATTCTGAAGTATTTGCCGGGCAGGGGACGGCTGTCTTCATTGCCTTCTGGAAGAAGGTAAAGGTGGGTGTGTCGGGCCAACTTCAGGAAGCCGAATTCTTTGCATGGCATATTGAATAGACCCGCCTTGGCAAGAGCCTTGCCCGGCTCAAACAAGGTTCGTCCTACTATAGTCTCCAATGAACCGCTGACATATGTTGCTTCTGCCGTATCCTTAACGGATTCAAAGCAGAGGTGTTGCCCGTTTTCATAGATATGAAGGCTGGGCCCGGCGCTCCAGTCCCGCTCCAGAAGAAGCAAGAGCTCCTTACATTCCCCGTCGGCTGCAACTACATGAACTTCACGTATTTGCGTTCGCCCCAGACGCTCCAGAAGCATGGTGATATCTGCCATGGGGGAGAGCTTTAGCAAAAGCCTTGGAGCAGCAGCCAGAAGCTCGTCTTTAAGAGTAAGCACATCTGGCTGGCAATCTTCCAGCAAGAAGACTTTACGGCCGCTTTCTGACCGCCTTGCAGGGTCCAGAAAGATAATATCCGGCCTGAAATCCCCTAAGATTTCCTTAAGATTTCCCGGCTGTAGTAAGCAATTGGAAACCTGTATATTATTAGCACCGTGTACGCGGAAATTGTGCTCTGCAGCCTCTGCCAGAACAGGATTAGCCTCGTTATACAGCACTTTTTCAAAACACTGTGAAAACGCCCAGCTATCCACTCCAAGCCCACCGGTCAAGTCTGCCAGACTGTGCCCCCGGACGGCGTGGCCGCCCATGGCCACGTGAATGGGAGGGGCCCACCGCAGGTGGGAGGGATGAGCGAAGCGAACCGGGCCGGGGACATTGTCCGGCAGACTTGCCACAGTTGCCTTATAAAGAGCAGTTTCCTGGCTGGAACACTGCTGGGTGCAAAGCTCGGTAGGGAAGAGCAGCTCCGGTGAAGACCAAGCGGGAAGTTTCTTGGCCATTCGCTGGCGGCCCCGAAGCGTATTTACAACAACATCCATGTCAACATCCGGCCATTTACTGCGCTGTAGCAGCAAGCGGTCGGGCTGTGCATTGGCATTCGCCAACAGGAAGTCCAGTGTTGACTTGGAAATCACTATCGTGATTGGGATATCTTGATTTTCTTTTCGCCGCCGGAAACCAGATTGTATGATACAGTGGCGCTTCTTTTGTCTCCGGTATTGTTTTGTTTAACCCTGACCAGCAGCCTCTTTGTTACCGGCATATAGTATGCATCAATCCAGTCCAGGGAAGCAACCCACTGATCGATGCCATCGGAAGAAGTATCATCAGTATGGCCAACCATGTGAATGGCTTCACCGGAAGTAGTGCTGCCGATAGTAATAAGCAGTGACGTGCCGTTCATCTCTGCAGCGTACTCTTTAACGCCACCGGTGCTGTTGAAAGTATAGCTGTTGTCATCTGATTTTGAACAACCCGTCAAACAAACTAAAAGAACAATGATTCCAAAAACTATCTTTTTCATAATGCTGTGTTATTCAAGTAATCCTTACAAAGTTAAAGTTTTATTCCGAAAAGTTATTTTGGAACAAACGAAAAAATTGGTTAAATTTGAAAACTTGAATAAGAATATAATCAAATCACAAGCATATGGCACAGAAAAACTACCTTGAAGTTGCCCAGAGCTGGCTTGACGGCGACTTTGATCCCGCAACAAAGAGTCAAATCATCCTGCTTAGAAACGAAGACCCCGCAGGCTTCGAAGACGCCTTCTACAAGAATCTTGAATTCGGTACCGGCGGCCTTCGCGGCATCATGGGCGTAGGAACAAACAGAATGAACAAATACACCGTTGGTATGGCAACCCAGGGCCTTGCAAACTACATCAAGGCTCGTGTTCCCGGCCCCTGGAGCATCTGCATCTCTTACGACAGCCGCAATAACAGCAAAGAATTCGCCCGCATTACCGCAGACGTACTGTCTGCAAACGGAATCAACGTATTCCTGTGGGACAATATTCGCCCCATCCCGCTGCTTAGCTATTCTGTACGCAGCAAGAAGGCGAATGCGGGTGTAATGATCACCGCATCCCACAACCCTAAGGAGTATAATGGCTACAAGGTATTCTGGAACGACGGAGCACAGGTTACTGCACCTGTAGATAAGGAAATCGTCGCAGAAGTAAACAAGATAACAGAGCCGTCGCAGGTTAAGTTTGTCCGCGGCGAAGATGCCGCTCCCATCGAACTGATGGGCAAGGAGATGGACGACAAATACTTTAACGACGTACTGTCAATGACGCTCAGCCCTGAGTCAAGGGAGCGCCATGCAGACATGAAGATAGTCTATACACCTATACATGGCAGCGGTGTACGCATCGTGCCGGAGGCCCTTGCCCGCATGGGCTTCAAGAACGTGATCCACGTTCCGGAGCAGGATATCAGTGACGGTAATTTCCCCACTGTAATGTCACCCAACCCTGAAGAGGCATCGGCTCTTAAGATGGCCATCGAAAAGGCCGACAAAGTTGGTGCGGATCTGGTTATGGCAACTGACCCCGATGCAGACCGAATCGGCATAGCAGTTCGTGACAACGAAGGCAAGATGGTACTGCTGAACGGTAATCAGACCGGCTCCATCCTCACATGGTATATACTTACCAGAATGAAGGAAAAGGGCATGCTCAAAGATAACCAGTATGTTGTTAAAACCATCGTTACAACGCCTCTCATTGCAGAAATCGCCGCATCCTTCGGTGTTAAGTGCTACGATGTTCTGACCGGCTTCAAATACATTGCCGCCGTGGTTAAGCAGAACGAAGGCAAGGCCCAGTTTATTTGTGGCGGAGAAGAGAGTTACGGCTTTAATGTGGGCGAGTATGTCCGTGACAAGGACGCTCCCATCTCCTGCTGCTTCGTGGCAGAATGTGCCGCATGGGCTGCAGATCAGGGCCTGACCTTGTACCAGTTGCTTCAGAATATCTATAAGCAGTACGGCTATCGCAAGGAAGGCCTTGTATCCCTGGTTCGAAAGGGTATTTCCGGCGCCGCAGAGATTCAGCAGATTATGAAGGATATGCGCCAGACGCCTCCTACTACTTTGGATGGTTCCAAGGTTACCAAGGTGGTGGACTATCTTGAGACAGAAAAGACCGGCCTGCCTTCTTCCAATGTGCTGCAGTTCTTTGATGCCGACGGCGATGTTGTGACCGTCCGTCCTTCCGGCACCGAGCCCAAGATTAAATTCTACTTCGGAGCCAAGGGCGCTGATGCCGATGCCAAGATTGCCCGCCTTAAAGAACAGTTAGTTAAATAATTCATTATGAATAAGATACTTGTACCTTTGATGCTTGTCGCAGGGGCCTTTGCAGCCTCTTGCGGCAGCGCACCGGAGGGCAGTAAGGATGCCGCTCCCGTATTTGAACCCAAGGTGTATCACGCCCAGCGCACGTCCGGTCTTGTGATCGATGGCAGGCTGGACGAGGCCGACTGGCTTGCCGCCAAGCCCAGCGAGCCGTTTGCGGACATATCCGTCGATACCCTTGCCGCCAAGGAAACCACGGTCAAGATGCTGTGGGACGACGACAACCTTTACATTGGTGCAACTCTGGTAGAGGACAAGATTGTTGCCACCCTAAAGCAGAGGGACACCGTTATCTGGAAAGAAAACGACTTTGAGGTTTTCATCGACCCTGACGGTGACGGAGAGAGTTATTTCGAGATCGAGATAAATGCCATCGGCACTATCATGGACCTGATGATGAACAAGCCTTACCGTGACGGAGGCAATTTCTACATGCCTTGGGATTGTCCCGGTCTGCAGGCCAAGACATCGACTGACGACAAGGGCTGGTACGTAGAAATGGCCATTCCGCGCAAAAGTTTGATGGTCGGCTTTACGGATCCCGATACCCTGCCTTACTGGCGCATTAATTTCTCCCGCGTAGAGTGGATGCGCGCGGACAGGGAAGAGAACTGGGTATGGAGTCCTACCGGCAAGATAGATATGCACATGCCGGAATGCTGGGGCTACGTTTACTTTGACAAATAGAACTTACACCACTCTTTAAGACCGCAATCCGTGCATTTTGGATTGCGAGCGGTACAGATATATCTCCCGTGAAGGATGAACCAGTGATGAGCTGTGGGACGGTCCTTTGCGGGGATATTTTTTTCCAGGTCTGCGCTGACTTTGTCCGGGGTTTTTGCTTCTGAAAGCCCAAGGCGGTGAGCCAGCCTGAAAATGTGGGTATCTACGGCAATGACGGGCTTGTCGTAAATAATTGATGCAACGACATTTGCGGTTTTAAGTCCGACGCCCGGGAGGGTGCGCATCGCATCGCGGTCTTCCGGAACCTGGCCGCCGAAGTTGGCAATGAGCGCCTGGGCCATGCCCTTAAGATGGGCGGCCTTGCTGTTGGGGTAGGATATGCTTTTGATATGGGAGAGGATCTCTTCTTCCGATGCGGCTGCCATTGAGGCGGCGTCGGGGAAGGCTTCGAACAGGGCGGGGGTGACCATGTTCACCCTTTTGTCAGTGCATTGTGCGGACAGGATGACGGCCGTCAGCAGCTGGAAGGGGGAGTCAAAGTGAAGCTCGCTCTTAGGAGCGGGAACGTTAACCCTGAACCAGTCCAGAATGCCCTTATATCTCTGCGCAAGTCTCATCTCTGCAGACCATTACACGGCCGGGATAGTTGTCGAAGATCTCTTTGTTATGGGTAACCATAACTATGGCCGTGCCTTCTTTGTTGATTTCTGAAAGCAGGTGCATGATGCCGTCAGCTGTCTCGCTGTCAAGGTTGCCGGTAGGCTCGTCAGCAATAATCACTTTTGGCTTGTTAAGCAGGGCGCGGGCGATGGCGATGCGCTGCTGCTCTCCGCCGGAAAGCTGGTGTGGCATCTTGTGGGCCTTCTTTTCCATTCCGACATCTTCCAGAACCTCTTTGATACGGGCTGCAATCTTGTCTTCTTCCTTCCAGCCGGTAGCCTTAAGGACGAAGGACAGGTTGTCTTCTACGCTGCGGTCCATCAGCAGTTGGAAGTCCTGGAACACAACGCCCATGGAGCGGCGCAGCATTGGTATCTGTTTCTGGGTGAGTTTTGTTATGTCGAAGCCGCATACGTTGGCAGAGCCTTTTCCTAGCTTATTTTCTGCAATGATGGTACGGATGATAGAGGTTTTTCCCGTTCCTACTTTGCCTACGATGTAAACAAAATCCCCGGGATAAACTTCCATGTTCATTCCGTAAATGACGGTTGATTCTCCGTTTATGATATTCGCATCCTTAAAGCTGATTACAGGCTCCTGAGTATTGCTGTCCATTTCTTTCTAAATTTTCTTTATTCTACAAACCTTAGATTTGCAGCGTAGTTATCTGTATCAAGGTTTGTACGACAAAAATAGTAAATTTATGCCGATAATGAAATTTTAACCAAAGGACAATGGAGCCGGGCGGTTCTCAATTTCCAC